>Ga0208261_1000050_pt1 | contig 44262 bp, 47 predicted proteins | sample Knorr_S7_td_DCM__FD_185595 | JGI IMG/M metagenome (GOLD analysis project Ga0208261, IMG submission 185595) | Marine microbial communities from Southern Atlantic Ocean transect - Knorr_S7_td_DCM_ad_131m_LV_B (SPAdes) (version 3) | ecosystem: Environmental > Aquatic > Marine > Oceanic | place...
AAAAAAAATAAAAACAGCATCACTGGTCAATACCTTTCAGGAAAAAAATCTATTGAAGTAAGAAAAAAGAGAAAAATTGATAATGATAAAAAAATTACAATTAAAGGTGCATCAGGTAATAATTTAAAAAAAATAAATGCAGAATTTCCTCTTGGAAGATTTATTTGTGTTACTGGTGTTTCAGGTTCTGGAAAATCAACATTACTATTTCAAACCCTATATAGAGCCATGAACAGAACCTTAAATAACTCTCAAAACTCACCTATGAAATATGATTCAATAGATGGAATGCATTTAATTGATAAAATAATAAACATCAATCAATCACCAATTGGTAGGACCCCAAGATCAAATCCTGCTACCTATACTGGTGCGTTCTCACCTATAAGAGATTGGTTTTGTGGTTTACCTGAATCAAAGGCAAGAGGATATAAACCTGGGCGCTTTTCATTCAATGTTAAGGGTGGAAGATGTGAAGCTTGTCAGGGTGATGGTTTAATAAAAATAGAAATGCATTTTCTTCCAGATGTATATGTTCAGTGTGATCAATGTAAAGGGAAAAGATATAATAGAGAGACTCTAGAAATTAAATATAGAGAAAACTCTATCTCTGATGTTTTAGAGATGACTGTAGATGAAGCACATGAACTCTTTAAAGCTGTTCCAAGCATAAGAGAAAAAATGGAAACATTAAAAAGAGTTGGTCTTGGTTACATAAAAGTTGGTCAACAAGCAACTACACTATCAGGGGGTGAAGCTCAAAGAATAAAATTAGCTAAAGAACTTGCAAAAAAAGCTACAGGAAGAACTTTTTATGTTCTTGATGAGCCAACAACTGGATTGCATTTTCATGATGTGAAAAAATTACTAAGTGTCTTACATGAGCTTGTAGATCAAGGAAATACAGTAGCTATAATAGAACATAATCTTGATGTAATTAAGACATCTGATTGGATTATTGATGTCGGACCCGAAGGTGGTGATAACGGAGGTTTAATTGTTGCTCAAGGCACACCTGAGGAAATTATCAAAACTAAAAAAAGCTATACCGGTAAATTCCTTAAAGAAATATACAAGTAAAAATTAATAAATATTTTGTGCAATTACCATGCTAAATAGCATAGGTATGCTTAACATAGTATTTGTTCTTGAAAATAACATAGCTGTTCTTGCTGAAGCAGCTTTAACTTCTGCATCAGCTTCAACAATTCCAAGTGCTTTCTTTTGATTTGGCCAAATAACGAACCAGACATTAAACCACATTATTATGCCTAACCACATTCCAATACCAATAAATAATTCATTTGGTGATCCACCGCCCATAAGCGTTAAAGTCATCGCAGTATGAAGATAACCATTTATATAACCTAAAATTAAACCAGTAATGATAGTTGCCATAGCTCCCCAACGGAACCACCATAAGGCGGCAGGAGCAATTACTTTTGAAACTGCAGGTTTTTGATCATCAGGAATATTTGGCATATTAGGTATCTGAACAAAATTAAAATACCATAGTAAACCTATCCACATTACTCCTGATAAAACATGAAGCCACCTAAAAACAAACATCCAAAAAGGATTGTATTTAAAGCCTTCGCCTATATCAATAGATCCTGTTGTAATGACAAAAGAAACGATCATAAGTAACAAAGCCAATGCAAATCCAACTGTTACAGTGTTTCTTAATGAAGTTAATATCGTACTCATAAATATCTCTCCCAATGAATATTATGAATCAATAATAATATTATTCACCATATATTAAAAGATTAATAAATTAATTTTTTGACCAATCCCTTTTTACATTCAAGTATAAGATAATCTGTGAGGCAATAAAAACAGAGGAATATGTTCCAATAAATACACCTATTATCATAGCTAATGTAAAACCTTTAAGAACCTCTCCACCCAAAAAATATAATGAGAAAAGGGCTAACAATGTAGTTACAGATGTAAGAAGGGTTCTTGACATAGTTTCATTTAAAGATTGATTGATTAAATCAAAAATATTCATTTGTTTATATTTTCTGAGATTTTCTCTTATTCTATCATAAACAACCACCGTATCATTCATTGAATAACCAATAATGGTCAATAATGCAGCAATTATAGATAAATTAAACTCAATTTGAAGAAATGAAAATATTCCCATTGTTATCATGACATCATGTATTAGAGCAGTTACAGCTCCTATTGAAAATTGCCATTCAAATCTTATCCATATGTAAAAAAGCATCAGAAAAACAGCTATAATAATCGCAATTATCCCTTTTTGTATCAACTCAGAACTAACTTTTGGACCAACGATTTCTGTTCTTTGAATAATTACATCATTACCTAAGCTTGAACGTATAAGTTCTATCGAGCTCATATCGGCGTTGGCATCTAAATTTGTAGAATTTTCAATTCTAATTAATATTATATCATCGGAACCAAATGTTTGTATCTGAATATCCCCGATATTTAATTCCGATAATTGATTCCTTATTTCAGCAATTGATAAGTTCTCATCTTTTTTTATTTCAATTAAAGTTCCACCTTTAAAATCGATGCCAAAATTAAGATTTTTATAAACTAAGAAAAACAAGGAGGAAATTATTGCTAATATAGATACAATAGTAGCAATATTTTTAACTCTTAAAAAATTAATTTTTAGGTCTTTTTTTATCCACCTTATTGAACTCATATTGGAAGCTCCTCAGGTTTTCTTTTAAGAAGCCAATTTGCAACAATTAACCTTGTGATCACGAAAGCTGTAAAAAATGATGTAATAACCCCTATTGATAAAGTTACCGCAAATCCCTTAACTGGTCCTGTTCCAAGAAAAATTAAGATTAATGATGCAATTAGTGTGGTAATATTAGCATCTAAGATTGTTCTTAATGCCCTACTATAACCTGCCTCAACAGCGGAAAAAGGTGTTTTACCACTATCATACTCTTCTCTAATTCTTTCGAAAATTATAACATTAGCATCAACCGCCATACCTATAGTTAGAACTATTCCTGCAATACCGGGAAGAGTTAAAGTTGCTTGAATTAAAGATAAAACTCCAACAATGAAAACAAGATTCAGAGTTAGAGCAATATTTGCATATAAACCAAATCTTCCATAGCTAAGAAATATAAATGCTAAAACCAAAAGCATTCCAATAATAGTTGCTATTGTCCCGGAGTTAATTGAGTCTGCTCCAAGACCAGGTCCAATTGTTCTTTCTTCTAAAATATTTAAAGGAGCTGGTAAAGCCCCTGCTCTTAAAAGTACCGCCAAATCATTTGCGCTTTCTACAGTAAAACCTCCTTCAATTTGGCCTGAACCTCCCAAAATAGGCTGCCTTATAGTAGGAGCAGAAATTACTTGATCATCTAAAACAATAGCAAAAGGTCTTCCTACATTTTCTGATGTTGCTCTTGCAAAAGATTTTCCACCAGCAACATCAAAACGAAAATTCACGACAGGAGTATTTGTCATTTGGTCAAAACTAGCCTGAGCATCAGCTAATCTCTCTCCTGAAACTAATATTTTTTTGTTAACAAGCCATGGAATTGAATCTTTATCATAAATTACTTCTGATCTTGGGGGGATTTTCCCTCTTAAAGCATCTGAAACAGAAGTTGATGTATCAACCATTCTAAAATTGAGTTTTGCAGTTTGACCAAGTAAATCTTTTAATCTCTTGGGATCATCAAGCCCCGGAACCTCAAGAAGAATTCTATTGTTGCCTTGTCTTTGAATGGATGGCTCTGTTACTCCTAACCCATCAATTCTTCTTCGAACAATCTCAATAGATTGATTAACTGCAGAACGATACTTACTTCTTAAGGCGTCTTCAGTAAATGTTACATTAAAAATATTCTCTGAATTAGTGATATTAAGTTCAGATACACTTTGATTTAAAAAAAGATTTGATCCGCCTTGATCAACTGAATTAATAATATTTTTTGCTTCACTAATCTGCTCTTCATTAATGATAATCAAACTTACACCATCATTAATTAGTTTTAAATTTGAATATTTGATCCTATTTTTTCTTAAAGCAGAACGAATATCATCTAATAAAAATTCACCTTTTTCTTTTTTAATAGTTTCAGTATCAACCTCTAATAACAGATAAGACCCCCCTCTTAGGTCCAATCCTAAATTAAGCGTATTTTTAGGTAATAGAGGAACTTCTTTATCTAATTCAACAAAATTTGGAAGAGCTAATAAGCCTAAAAGTGCACAAAAAACTGTAATTAATATTTTTTTTGTTAGAGAAAAATAGAGCATTTAGGTTTATTAATCTTTTGACTTCACATCTGCTAAAGTAGATTTAAGAGATTTTATTTTTATATTATTGCCAAAATCAACATCTACTTCATTTTCTGAAACATCAGTAACTGTTCCGATTAATCCTCCACCAGTAACTACACGATCACCCTTTTTCACATTGCTAACCATAGCATTGTGGTCTTTAATCTTTTTTTGCTGAGGCCTTATTATTAGAAACCAAAAAATAGCAAAAATAAGAATTAATGGTATGATTTGAACAAAAAAACCACCTGATGATTGCGCAAATAAAAAACTGTTTTCCATTTTATCCTCTTTTCTAAGATATTTGATCAATAATCTTGTTATATAAAAAGATCAAATATAAAAAATTTATATTTTTAATACCTTTTCACCATTCATATATGGTTGTAAAACTTTAGGAATATTTATATGCCCAGTTTCATCATAATTATTCTCTAAAATTGCAGCCAACGCCCTTCCAACAGCAACACCAGATCCATTCAAAGTATGTAAAAAGATATTTTTTTTATCATTTTTGCTTTTATATTTTGCATTCATTCTTCTTGACTGAAAGTCCAAACAATTTGAGCAAGATGAAATTTCTCTGTATTTTTTTTCGGAAGGAAACCAAACCTCTAAATCATATGTTTTATGAGCTGAAAAACCAATATCACCAGTTGCTAACAAAACAACTCTATAAGGTAATTCAAGTAATTGTAGTATCTTCTCAGCACAAGATAACATTCTTTCTAACTCATCATTAGAGTCCTCTGGTTTTGTTATGCTAACTAGCTCAACCTTAGGAAATTGATGAAGCCTAATCATTCCTCGAGTATCTCTTCCAGCTGCACCAGCTTCTTTTCTGAAACACTGAGAAAATGCCGTATACCTCAAAGGTAGCTCCTCTTCACTTATAATTTTTTTTCTAACAAGATTTGTAAGAGGAACTTCTGCAGTAGGTATTAACCATAAATCATTATCTGTTTTATACTGATCTTCACTAAATTTTGGTAATTGACCTGTTCCAAACATTGAATCCTCCTTAACCAAATAAGGAATGTTTATTTCTTTATAGCCATGCTCAGAAGTATGGATATCTATCATAAAATTTGATAACGCCCTTTCTAGTTTAGCAATTTTTCCAGATGATATAACAAATCTTGATCCAGATAACTCAGCTGCCGTTTCAAAATCAAGTTCGCTCAATTCTTCCCCTATTTCATAATGATGAGGAGATTTTTTGTTTATTAACTCTCCTTCTTTTTTTATTTCAACATTAAAACTTTCATCATCTCCAACAGGCAAATCATTTGAAGGAATATTTGGCAGTGAAGACAAAATATCTTTAAGTTCTTTTTCGGTTTCTAATTTACTCTCTTCAATTTTGCTAATTGAATCTTTTATTTCTTGGGACTCTTTATTAAGTTTAAGAAATTCAGACTCATTACCTTCTGACTTCGCTTTTCCAGCATCTTTGGAAATCTGATTTCTTCGTTCTTGAAAACTTTGAATTTCAGAAATACTTTCTCTTAAATTACTATCAATCTTTAATATCTTTTCGATATCAACTTCCAAGCCTCTTTTTTTTAAACCATCGCAAAACAGATCGGGTTCTTGTCTTATTTTATTAATATCGTGCATAAATTGAAATGTTTCCTTTTTTATTAATCATTATTATTTTTTTTTTCAATCATTGAAACAATTAAAATTGATATCTCATATAAAATTAATGTTGGTATAGCAAGACCAATTTGACTAACAAGATCAGGAGGAGTAAGAAAAGCTGCAACTAAAAAAACTAGAACAATTGCATATTTTCTTCCTTTTTTTAAATAGGCTGAAGTAATAAAACCAACTCTAGCAAGTAATGATAGTAAAACTGGTAATTGAAAACACAAACCAAAAGCAATTATAAGTGATGTAATTAGATTTAGATATTCACTTACCTTTGGCATCATTAATACTGATATACTATCTGAGTCTTTTATTTGCATATCAGAAAAAAAATTGAGAGCTAATGGCATAATAAAAAATTGAACAGTGACAGCGCCAATTAAAAATAATATTGGTGAAAAAATAAAATATGGCGCCATCGCAATCTTTTCTTTTTTATAAAGCCCTGGAGATATGAAAGAATATATTTCTAGACAAAAATAAGGAAAGGTAATCAATAAACCTCCAAACAAAGCAATTTTTAGTTTTACCATTAAAAATTCTTGAGGTGCTGTGTATATCATTTGACTATTTGATCCCATTATTTCTTCATATGGATTAACCAAAAATAGATAAATATTTTCTGAAAAAATAAAGGCAAATATAAATGTTACTGATAAAACAAAAATTGATCTTAATATTCTAGTTCTTAGCTCGATAAAGTGATCGATTAAGGGTGCTTTAGAAGCTTCTATACTTTCTTCATTCATAAACTATTACTCTTTATTTTTATTCTCGATATCCTCGGTAATGCTATTGATTTCTTTTTCGACATCTATAAGTTCTTTTTTATTTGAGATATCTACATCATCAACAAGAGATTCGATAGAGGTTCTTATCTCCTTTGAATAGACCCATAATTTTGAAAAAAAATTGTGTATAGCCCTTAAAACAACTGGCAATTCTTTAGGTCCAAAAAAAACAATTATCAAAATGCTTAAAAGTAATAACTCGTTAAATCCAAAATCAAACATAATGGAAATTATTCTTTATCTTCATTATCCTCGATAGCAGTATTATTATCATCATCATCAGACATGCCTTTTCTAAAACTTTTAATACCACTAGCCAAATCTGTCATAAAATCTGAAATCTTACCTCTACCAAAAAATATAAGCGCCAACATTACAACAAGTAAAATCTGTAACCAACTTGGAAACATTAAATTTCTCCATCAACTTCAATTGAATTTATAGCATCAATTTCTTCTATGTTGTTATCATTTATTATATTTTCAGGATATAAATCTGGGGGAAGATTATTGTCTAAAAGACCCATTGATTTTAATTCTTTCATATCTGGAAGGTCTTTAATGTTCTCAAGATCAAAATGAACCAAAAATTCATCTGTTGTTCCATATACAATTGGATTACCTAGAACTTTTCTTCGACCTTTAATTTTAATCCAATTCATTTGTAAAAGTGTGTCAATTGTTCCAGGTGAAACATTAACACCTCTTATATCCTCTATTTCTGCTCTAGTTACTGGTTGATGATATGCAATTATAGATAATGTTTCTATAGCAGCTTTAGATAGTTTCTTTTGGGCCTTAGCTTCTCTTTGCATTATAAAAGATAAATCTTCAGCTGTTTTAAACATAAACTTATTACCAACTTTTTTTAATTCTAGCCCTCTATTCTGATAAATACCTTCAAGTCTATTAATTATTTCATCTATATTTGAATTTTTAGGTAATTTTTCAGATAAAGTTTTCTTATCTAAAGGATCAGATGAGGCAAATAATAACGCCTCAACTATTCTTAATTGATCATTCTGGCTAATTGACGCTTTATTATCAAAATTATTTTCTTTCATCAGGCTCTTATCTCCTCTTTATTTTTAATTTCTTCCTTGTCTAGGCTCTTAAACCTTATAGTGCCAAAGTTCTTATTTTGGCTTATTTCTATTAATCCTTTTTTTGACATTTCTAAACTAACATTAAAAATTGATGCAGCTGAACTTCTTCTAAAAGCGGTTGCTCTTTCACTGGTGTCTTTGGAAGATGGTATAAAATCTAAAAAATTTATCCATTCAATTGATACACCCAACATTGCTTCTAATCTTTTTCGAGCATCCTCTATTGAAAGAATTGGTAAAGGTTTTGGTGACCAATTTACTACATAATTTCTATTTCTGACTTCACTATATGATTTCAAAATATCAAACATGGTATCTTTTTGTGAATATGTTTTTACAGTCTTAATTATTTCAGGCATTCCCCTTCTAAACAATCTTTCACCAATACGATTTCTATTCATAAGGCTATTACCAGCATTTCGCATTGCTTCTAATCGTCTTAATCTGAAAGCTAAAATTGCAGCCATTTCTTCTGCGCCAGGTTCTATTTCCTCAATAGGAAGTAATAGCTTGGATTTAAGATAAGCAAGCCATGAGGCCATGACTAAATAATCAGCAGCAAGTTCAATATCGCGGGAATCCATTTCAGTAACAAAATCTAAATACTGACTTGCTAATTCCAAAATTGAAATTTCTAGTAAATCAACTTTTTGTTCTTTGGCTAGAGATAAAAGAAGATCTAATGGTCCTTCGAAACCATCTAAATCAACAAAGAAATTTAATTGACCATCACTATCCATATACTATATATAGCGCCTATAATTACTAAAAACACTAATTAAATGCTATTTTAGAAAAGAGTATCTAAAAAAATCTTATTTTAAATATAATTAATATAATATTAACAATAGTTTATCAAAAAATAGTAATGCTTTAAGTTATATTTTACTTATTGTGATTTGATTAAACATGTAAATTGATTATCAATAAGGATATCACAAATCTTCTTTGCTTCTTTATAACCATCAATATTAATTGATATGATTCGGTGTTTTTCTTTCATAGGTATTAATAGCTTTTGATTCAAAGTTATTCTACTTGGATCTTTTATTGAATTAAAAAGCGCTAAATCATCGATAGAAACTCCATATAATGCAGCAATTCTTGATAATGTATCACCTTTCTTAATTCTTATACTCTTTTCCTGCTGAATTGTTTCAATTTCCAACCTAAGTTTATTGATCTCATTTAAAGTTTTTAACTTTTTTATATGTAATTGAGCATCTTTATAATTTTCAAAAGTTGCATACCTAATTGTAAAAAAACCCTTTTTTTCTTTTCTTGCGTTTAATAAATCTTCAGTACTTTGACATGGGGTATTTTCATTCCAAAGAGAGTATACACAAGGAGTTATTTCTGGATCTTTCATTTCAGGAGGATTAATAGGCTGCTCTTTTATTGGGTCATTATTTGTTAAAATTAAAACCTCATTCTCATCAAACAGTATCTTATAAATTAAAAAAAATACAAAAATTATTAATATTAAAAGAACATATTTAATATATTTTATTAGATTCATTTATAGCTCCTCGATTGCTTCAATTCCAAGTAACCCTAAACCAGTTTGGATTGTGATTGAAACGGCAAAAAGCAGAGCTACCCTAGCTAATGATAGGTCTATTTCACTTTTATCTAATATATGAATGCGTTTGTTATCTATTTTTAAATTCCAATATTGATGAAAAGAAGAAGCAAGATCTCTTAAATAGTATGATAATCTATGAGGCTCCATAAATGTAACTGACTGCTCAATTACTTTTGGAAAATTAGCTATTTGAAATATTATTTTTTTTTCGTTTTCATTTTGCAAAAAAGTTAAATCGGCATTTATTAAATCTTTATCTTTAATATCTCTTCCAAGTTTTTCTTTCGAATTTCTAATTAGCGAAGATATTCTTGCATTTGCATATTGGATATAAAAGATAGGATTATCATTGTTTTCATTTTTAAAAACTTCGAAATCAAAATCTAATTGTGCATCATTTTTTCTTGAAACCATCATAAATCTGACCGCATCCTTACCAACCTCATTAACGATTTCTTTTAATGTAATAAAGCTTCCTGCCCTTTTTGACATCTTAACAGGTTTTCCACCTCTTGATAAACGAACCAATTGACAAGTTTTGATTTCGAGATTTGCCTTTTCATTAGTTACAGCTTTAACAGCCGCCTTCATTCTAGCTATATATCCTGAATGATCTGCTCCAAAGATATTTATCATTCGAATAAATCCTCTTTCATATTTATTTAAATGATAGGCAATATCGGGCATAAAATAAGTCCATTGACCATCATGTTTTTTTACAACCCTATCTTCATCATCTCCAAAACTTTTTGATTTAAAAAGAATATGTTTCTTTTCGCTCCATTCGTCATTTTTGCTGCCTTTAGGCGGGTTTGTATTGCCCTTATAAAGAAGTTTTTTATCCTCTAGGTATTTATATGCTTTATTTACGTGGCCTTCTTCCAATAAAGCTTTTTCTGAGATAAATACATCATGACTTATTTCAAGAGACTTAAGGTCGCTTTTAATAATATCCATTATACTAGATATCGATTCTTTCTTAAAAAAATCTAACCAATCACTCTCATCTTTATCTAGGAATTTTTCTCCATGCTCGTCACTGATTTTTTTTGCTATAGGAATTAAATACTCTCCAGGATAAAGGTTATCCGGTATCACAATTTCATTATCTGAAAAATTTTGTAAATATCTTAAATAAACAGATTTTGCTAAATTTTTTATTTGCTCACCTGAGTCATTAATATAATATTCTCTACAAACATCAAAACCCACAAAATCAAATATATTAGCTAGCGTATCACCAAAAACTGCTCCCCTTGTATGCCCAACATGTAAAGGTCCTGTAGGGTTAGCTGAAACATACTCAATATTAATCTTCTCTCCTTTTCCAAGTTCTTTTTTTCCAAAATTTTCTCTATTTTTTAAAACCTCTCGAATAAAATCATGTAAAATATTATCTTTAACGAAAAAATTAATAAAACCTGATTTTGCTAATACGATATCTTTAAAATCGCCACTATCTTCAAAAAACTTTTTAACTTCTAAAAATATCTGATCTAAGTTCATTTTTAATTTTTTTGATAAAATAAGTGCAGCATTCGTAGAAAAATCACCGTGAGAAGTATCTCTTGGAAATTCAAAAGATATATTCGATAAATCTTCCTTTGAATAAGATTTATTAAGCTCAGTAATTAATATATTCTTATATTTTTCTAGTATATCCATCTATAGGTTCTTTTGTTCAATAACCTTTGCATGATTCGCAGTTGCAGATCGATCAGTCATAGACGCAATAAAATCACATATAATAATTGCTTTTTTAGATAGATTTTGATCATCACAATCTCGTTTAATTTTTAAAGGAAGAAGGTCATTGTTAGTTAATAATTTATCAAAAAGCTCTTTTATTATTTTGCGTCCATTATTCCTATCGCTATCCATTGAAGAGTGCGAATAAACTCTTTCATGTAAAAATTTTCTTAGCTCCTTGTCTTGCTTTTTCATTTTATTAGAAAATGCTGCAATGGGATAATCATGACATCTAATGTCTTCGACGCTTTGCGGTTTTAATATTCCTAAATTCTTGTTTGTTTGCACTAATAAGTCATTAACCATAAAACCGATAAGCCTGCGAACTAATTCTTGAATTATCATAAAATCATCGAGACTAGTATATTCCTCTATTATATCTTGATAAATCGTATCAATTAATTCAATTTCACATATATCTTTTATTTTGAATTTCTTTGCTCTAAAACCGTCATCAATATCATGATTATTATATGCTATATCATCTGACAAAGAAGAAATCTGTGCCTCTAAACTTGCAAAAGTAGAAATCTCTAGATCATAATTTGAAATAAAATCTTTTATAAAAAATCCTATTGGAGATTTATTTTTATAATTTTTAATTGGGCCATTATGCTTTAATATTCCTTCTAATGTTTCCCAGGAAAGGTTTAATCCACCAAAATCGGGATATCTTTTTTCCAATCTAGTAACAATTTTAAGTGTTTGAACATTATGATCAAATCCTCCGAAATCTCTCATACATTCATCCAAGGCTTCCTCACCAGAATGTGAAAAAGGCGGATGTCCTAAATCATGGGACAAAGCCAATACCTCTGATAAATCTTCGTCTAGTCTCAAAATACGAGCAATAGTTCGAGCTATTTGGCTAACTTCAATTGAATGAGTAAGTCTAGTTCTATAGTAGTCTTCAGTATGAGCGATAAAAACCTGAGTTTTATGTTTTAATAAACGAAAATGTTCTGAGTGGATAACTCTATCCTTATCCCTGTGAAAGGGATTTCGATGTTCGCTTTCTGATTCAGAGTAAAATCTTCCCCTGCTATTATTAAAATCAGTTGCATATTTAGCTTTTTTATACACGAGTATATCCATTAACAAAAAGAATCATTAATAGATATACTTAGTATAATTATAAAATTTTATTAAGCACTTAATGCGCTAAAACTGCCAATAGTAATAAAGCTACAATATTAGTTATCTTAATCATAGGGTTAACAGCTGGTCCTGCAGTGTCCTTATAAGGATCACCAACAGTATCACCCGTTACTGCAGCTTTATGAGCCTCAGAGCCTTTTCCACCATAATTACCATCTTCAATATATTTTTTTGCATTATCCCATGCACCACCTCCAGCAGTCATAGAAAGAGCAACAAATAATCCTGTAACAATAACGCCTAGAAGCATTGCTCCAAGAGCTGAAAATGCATCACTTTTTGTAGCAATAAAATTAACAGTATAAAAAAGGACTATCGGTGATAATAGAGGTAGTAAAGATGGCACAATCATCTCTTTAATTGCAGATTTTGTTAGTAGATCAACAGCTGAACTATAATCAGGTTTATCTTCTCCAGTCATAATTCCTGGTTTTTCCTTAAACTGCTTTCTTACTTCCTCAACAATAGCTGAGCCTGCACGCCCAACTGCTGTCATTCCTAGTGCCGCAAATAAGTAAGGAAGCATACCACCAACTAATAAGCCAACAACTACATAAGGGTTTGAAAGAGAAAAGTCAGGATTCACTCCAAAGAAATAACTTCCCTCAGCAGCATTAGATGAGAAATATTCTAAGTCTGCAGTGTAAGCGCCAAAAAGAACTAATGCACCTAAGCCAGCTGATCCAATTGCATAACCTTTTGTAACTGCTTTTGTGGTATTACCAACAGCATCTAAAGAATCAGTTGTGTTTCTAACTTCTTCAGGAAGATCGGACATTTCGGCTATTCCGCCTGCATTATCTGTAACAGGACCAAAAGCATCTAAAGCAACAACCATACCTGCAAGCGCCAACATTGTAGTTACCGCAACAGCAATACCGAAAAGACCAGCTAATGAATAAGTAATAATAATCCCAAAAACAATCACTAAAGCAGGAAGAGCTGTTGATTCCATTGAAATTGCTAAGCCCTGAATGACATTTGTTCCATGTCCTGTTTCAGAAGATTTTGCAATTGATTTAACCGGTCTATAGTCTACGCCTGTATAATATTCTGTAATCCAAATGATTAAACCTGTTATTGCTAATCCTGTTACACCACACATGTACAAATCTAAACCATTAAAACTCTTTCCTGATATAGTGAGAGAGGTCCCAAAACCAACAACTAAATCAGTAACAAAATAAAGAACAACTAATGAAAGAATTGCAGTTGCAATAAATCCTTTATAAAGAGCACCCATAATAGAGTTGCTTTTTCCTAATTTAACAAAATATGTTCCAAGAATAGATGTAATTACACAAGCACCACATATTGATAAAGGATAAATCATCATGGTTTCATTTCCTGCAAAAAATATTGAGGCCAAAACCATTGTGGCAACAACTGTCACAGCATAAGTTTCAAATAAATCAGCTGCCATACCAGCACAATCGCCAACATTATCACCAACATTATCTGCAATTGTTGCAGGATTTCTAGGGTCGTCTTCAGGTATTCCGGCTTCAACCTTCCCAACTAAATCACCTCCAACATCGGCACCTTTCGTAAAAATACCGCCTCCAAGTCTAGCAAAAATAGAAATTAAAGAAGAACCGAAACCTAAAGCCACTAGAGCGTCTATAACTATTCTGTTATTTTGAGGAATCCATAGATTTGTTAAAACATAGTAATAAACGGCAACGGCAAGTAATGCTAGACCCGCAACAAGCATACCCGTTACGGCCCCTGATTTGAATGCAATACTTAAGCCTTCAGCCAAACTGTTTGAGGCCGCTTGAGTTGTTCTTACATTTGCTCTAACTGATACAAGCATTCCAATGTATCCAGCAATTCCGGATAACACTGCTCCAATAAGAAAACCTATAGAAACCTCTAATCCAAGTAAAAAATATGAAATTACTAATATCACTAAACCAACTATAGCAATAGTAGAGTATTGCCTAGATAAATATGCGCTTGCACCCTCTTGGATAGCGCCAGCAATTTCCTGCATTTTTTCATTTCCAGTATCCGCTGAAAGCACTGAAATCGATGTAACAATACCATAGACTACAGCTAAAACACCTGCTCCTATTATTAAGTGAATGATTTCCATTTAATCCTCCGAATCCTTATATAAATACTGAGCGAACATGCCAAAAGTTAATATAAATATCAAGCTAAAGCTTAATATAATGAATGAGTAAAGCCACCTAATAAAGTATTGAAATTTTTATCAATAATTTTTATCCCTTTTTTTCTTGTCATTCGACCTATCTTTGTAACATTTTTGTGCTTATCTAATCCTTTTGGCCCTGTAAATAAAATTTGATAATCATCGCCACCTATTAGAATTGATTTTTCATATCTTTTGTAAGAATTTAAAAATTTAATAACTTCGTTTGATTTTGGAATTGATGAAAATTGAATTTCAGCTCCTAGTTTACTCATTGTACAAATATTATTTAAATCATTCAATAATCCATCGGAAATATCAGTGGAGGCATTTGCTTTATTTCTAATTAAATTAATTAAGTTTGTTTGCGGTTGAGGCACAAGATATTTTAATATCAGTTTTTCTTTTGCCCTTTTATCAAATTTAATTTGTTTCTTTTTAATACTCATCCCAATAAAGGCATCACCAATAGTTCCGCTTACATAAATCAAATCTGATAACTTTGCTGATGATCTTTTAATAATTCTTTTTGATTTAACTGGACCAAATATTGTAAGACTTAAAACAGTCTTATTTTTTGTTGAAATAGTATCACCACCAATAAGATTAAGGTTATAGTTCTTCAGATCTTGATGAAAAGATCTAAAAAAAGAATCCAACCATCTTTGATTAATTGATTTTCCAGAGGAAAAATTTAATAAACAAAACTTTGGTTTAACGCCTTTAGAGATTAAATCGCTGATGTTAACTCGTATTAGTTTCTTAGCTATTGTTTTGGGGTCATCATCGCTAAAGAAATGTATATCTTCTGAAATAGTATCTGTTGAATATGCAAAGTTATTAACGACAGCTACATCATCTTCAAAATTTAATGAATGTTTAGTTTGCTTCGTACCCTTTTTTATATAATTTTTTATAAACTCTGTTTCTTTAAGCATGATAAAATCTACTATTTAATTGCATTTTTTGAAACTGCATCTAATACAGCATTAATTAAAGACGGCTCATCCCCATCAAAAAAGAATTTAGCTATCTCAATGTACTCATTAAAAATTACTTTTTTTGGAATATTTTCCTCATAAATTAATTCATATACAGATATTCTTAAAATAGCTCTAACAAGAGACTCTATTCTAGATAGTTTCCAATTTTTTAAATTTTTATTAATAAGTTCATCAATCTTTTTTTGATTTTTTGAAGCACCTTTTACAAGTTTTTCGATATAACTCTTATTTGGCTTACCTTGATTATTTATTTTTTCTAATTCTACAAAAGAGTCATCAGAAAAACGCTTCTGAATAACTTCAAATGATTTTCCGTTTAATTCCATTTCATAGAGAATTTGGACGGCAAATAATCTTGATGAGCTTTTGCTAGAATTTCCCATTCTTAATATCTATTAATAAATTACACGCATACGCGGCATGATATCCTTTATTGGTTGTATCATTTAGACTTCTGTCTAAAGCTTGCTTTTTATTCTCAACAGTTAATATTGAATTTGTTATTATGATGTTATTTGAAAGTGATAATTGAGTTATTCCAGAGGCAGATTCATTAACTACTATGTCATAATGGGATGTTTCTCCTCTAATTACGCAACCAATAGCAATAAAACCAATATCAACATTGTCATTATTAATTTTATCATGGATTAAATTAACAACTGTTGGGATCTCTAATGCGCCTGGAACATTAACTATTTCGTGATCAATATTATTTTCATTTAAAAAAATTTTGGCTCCGCCAACTAGTCTATCACTTATCTCTTCATAATAATTTGCATTAATTATATATATTTTTTTTTTCATTATCTAATCAACCAAAGGTACTCTTTCATTAATTTCTAGATTATATCCTTCAATATTTAATAAAGTACTTTTTGAGTCTGAAATTAATTTAATATTTCTTACCCCTATATCTAATAAAATTTGAGCACCTACCCCATATTCCCTTAATTCAATCTCTTTTGAAGGATCATTATTGTTAATTTTTTTTAAATTATTAGATATAACATTTTGGTTTGTATCCCTTATAAAAATGAAAACACCAAAACCTATATCATTAATTTTCTTAAAGCCTTTATTAATAAGATTTTCTCTTGAAGATTCTATGCCTACTAAATCTTGAAAAACATTTACGACATGGACTCTTACAGGTGTAATTTTACTTTGAGCAATATCGCCTTTTACAAAAGCAATATGCTCTGATTTATCAATATTATTTTTATAAACTGAACAATTCCATGCTCCAAATTTAGGAATATCTATCTCTTTTGTTAAAACTTTTGAAATTATATGGTCGTTTCTAATTCTGTAATTTATCAAGTCGGCAATGGTGCCAATTTTTAAGTCGTGAATTTTTGCAAACTCGATTAATTCAGGTAATCTAGCCATTGTTCCATCATCATTCATTATTTCACATATAACTGCCGATGGATCTTTTCCAGCTAACCTACTAATATCTACTGCAGCTTCTGTATGTCCGGCTCTAACAAGAACACCCCCATCTTTAGCCTTTAAAGGAAAAATATGACCAGGAGTTACAATGTCTTCTTCTCGAGCTTGGGGGTTAATTGCTGTTTGTATAGTTGTTGATCTATCTTTAGCTGAAATACCAGTTGATATGCCTTCTTTAGCCTCAATAGACACTGTAAAAGGTGTTTTATGTCTTGATTTATTATCATCTGACATTAATTTAAGATTTAAGTGATCCGCTTTTTCCTCTGAAAGAGGAAGGCAGACAAGACCTCGGCCATATTTTGCCATAAAATTAACCATATCAGGAGTAGCATCAACTGCGGGAATTACTAAATCACCCTCATTCTCTCTATCTTCAGCATCAACAAGAATAAACATTTTTCCTGTTTTTGCTTCCTTAATAATCTCTTCAATAGGTGATAGATAATTTTTCATATTACTTACTTTTCAAAACATACCTTGCAATGGAGTCTACTTCTAAATTAATTTTCGAGTTTATAGCAATATCAGACCATGTGGTAAACTCCTTAGTATGTGGGATAATATTTACTGAAAAATTTGGTTCTTCATTATCATTTACTTGATTAACTGTTAATGAAATTCCATCTAGAGAAACAGAACCTTTTTCAACAATAAATTTACTGAATTTTTTTGGATACTTTACTATATATATGTTGCTGTTTTTATCTTCATGAATTTCAGATAATTCACCTAAACAATCAACATGGCCATATACGAAATGACCCCCTATCTCATCACCTACCTTTAAGCTTTTCTCTAAATTTATTTTAGTTCCCTCTCTCCAAAATTTTGTAGTTGTTTTATCATCAGTTTCTTTTGATACTTCAACTTCGAAAAAATTTTGACTTTGTTCAAATCCCTTATTAATAACGGTTAAACATACTCCTGAACAAGCTATCGAAGCACCAATATCAATTTCTTTACTATTATATGAACAAGCGACTTTAATTAATCGATGATCATTATCTTTAATATCAATAATTTCCCCTATATCAGTAATTATTCCAGTAAACATTATTTTCTTACCCTATAAACCTTAAGATAATTATTATCCAAATTAATCATATTTTGAAGAAACAAATTTGGGCTATTGTCTAGATTATTAATGTTAAGCTTGCCAATGCTTGGTTTTCCCTCTTCACCTATAATTTTTTCCGATGAAAACCAGAAAACTTTATTCAAATGAGAAGAGGTAATTGCAGAAGCTATAAGTTTATTTCCTCCTTCAATTAAGAGACTATTGTATTCTTTTTTACCAAGAAATTTTAATGCACTATTTAGTGATAATCCTTGTTTTGTTTTTGGTATTTTTATTACTTTAACGCCTTTATTTTTTAAAATTTTAATTTTTCTTTCAGATGAAAACTTTGAAGTAAAAATAATAGTTTCATTTTTTTCTGCTGTATTAATAATTTTAGAATTAATTGGAACTTTAAGATTTGTATCCATAACTATTCTTGAAGGTGAAAAATTTGTAAGTCCTGGTAACCTACAAGTCAATGATGGATTATCTTTTAAGATTGTATTTATTCCAACCATTATGCCATCATTAAATAATCTTAATTTATGACCATAATTTCTTGATAACTTATTGGTTATCCATTTTGATTTACCATTTTTTAATGCTGTTTTTCCATCAGCTGAACTTGCTATCTTAATATTTATTCCTGGAACACCATAACTAACTCTATTAAAAAACTCATTATAAAGATCTTCAGTCTCCTCTGTTAAAACACCTTTCAAAACAGTTATTCCAGAATTTTTTAATTTCTTGATGCCTTTTCCATTAACTAATGGATTTTTATCTAAAGAAGCAACAACAACTCTTTTGACTCCGCTTTTAATTATTTCATTAACACAGGGAGGATTTTTACCTGAATGAAAGCATGGTTCTAGCGTTGTATATAATGTTGAGCCAGCTTCAATATTAATACCATCTAATGCTACTTTTTCAGCATGGGGTGATCCATTTGTCCCGGTACTTCCAGTAGAAATGATAGTTTTACTCTTTGAAACAACAACACATCCTACTGAAGGATTAACTCCTGTCATTCCCCTATTCCTCTTAGCTATATTAATAGCTAAATTCATAAAGAAATTATCATCCCTTATTATTTTCATAGTATTTATTTCTTAAAATAGATTACAGAGCAATTCAATCATCAATTTTACTTGGAGGATTATCAAGTTCGCCAACAAAATCCTCAAAATCACCAACCGCTCTAAAATTCTTATAAACTGAAGCAAATCTTACATATGCAACCATATCTAATTCTCTTAGTGCTGCCATAATTAGACTTCCAATTAAGTTAGAGGGAATATCTGACTCACCTGTGCTTTCTAATTGACGAATAATACCCGTTACCATTCTTTCAATTTTTTCAGGATCTATATCCCTTTTTCTAATGGCAATTTGAACAGACCTCATTAATTTATCTCTATCAAAAGGGGTTCTTCTTCCTGATCTTTTAACAACAGTTAAATCTCTCATCTGTATTCTTTCAAAAGTTGTAAATCTTCCACCACATGCAAGGCATTGTCTTCTTCGTCTAATTGAAGAAGCCTCCTCTGTTGGACGAGAATCCCTTACTTGAGTATCTTCATTTCCGCAGAAAGGGCACCTCATAAATTTCCTCCATAAATAGGGAATTTTCTGCAAAGATCTATCACTTTTTTCTGAACTTCTAAAATAGCTTTTGTATCAACACCATCTAATTGAAATCCATTTAGGACTTCACAGATATAAGTTCCAATTTTATGAAACTCCGCCTGTCCAAACCCTCTAGTTGTACCTGCAGGAGTTCCTAACCTTATACCTGATGTTATAGTTGGTTTTTCAGGATCAAATGGAACACCGTTCTTATTGCAAGTTATATTTGCTTTTCCTAATACATCCTCAGCTTCATTACCTTTTATTCCTTTTGGTCTAAGATCTAGAAGAACAAGGTGACTGTCTGTACCTCCAGAAACTATATCAAAACCATCTTCAAGAAGTGTTTGAGATAATATTTTTGCATTATCTATTACATTTTGTGAATAATTAACAAATTCTGGTCTTAATGCTTCACCAAAAGCTACAGCCTTCGCTAAAATTGTATGCATGAGTGGTCCACCTTGTATTCCTGGAAAAATTGCTGAGTTTATTTTTTTTGAAATATCCTCATTATTAGTGAGAATTAATCCTCCCCTTGGACCTCTTAAGGTTTTATGTGTAGTTGTGGTAACAATATCTGCAATTGCTATTGGTGATGGGTAGGTTTTGGAAGCTACAAGACCTGCAAAATGAGCCATATCAACTAACAAATAAGCATTTATATTATTTGCTATTTCTCTAAATTTTGCAAAATCTATTACTCTTGGATAAGCAGATCCTCCAGCAATAATTAGTTTTGGTTTATGCTGATTTGCAAGAGACTCTACTTCATTAAAATCTATTAAGCTGTCATCTTTTTTTACACCATATTGAATCGCATTAAATAACTTGCCTGATTGATTGGGTTTTGCGCCATGAGTTAAGTGACCTCCAGCATCTAAGCTCATACCTAAAATTGTATCTCCAGGCTTTAGAAGAGCTTGAAAAACAGCTTGATTAGCTTGCGATCCTGAGTGAGGTTGGACATTGGCGTATTTTGAATCAAATAATTCACATGCTCTTGAAATAGCAAGATCCTCTGCTAGATCAACATATTCACATCCTCCATAATATCTTCTGCCTGAATATCCTTCAGCATATTTATTTGTCATAATGGAGCCTTGGGCATCTAAAACAGATCTAGAAACAATATTTTCTGATGCTATTAATTCAATATGCTCTTGTTGCCTATCAAATTCCTGAGATAAAGATTCGTATAATTTTGGATCAGCTTCTTTTAAGCTTTTTGAAAAGAAATCTTCAAAATCTTCATATTGTGCTGTTTTTGTTGTTTCTGACATAATTTTGAATAATCTTTCTAAATAAATACAATATTTTGTATATCGGTTTATGTAATAACACAAATATTTTTAATGTTGCCAAAGATTTTTTTTAATTAAAATTTCTTTTAAAGCTGAAATTTTGTCTGTCATTATGCCGTCTACCCCAAGGTCTATGAGTCTAGTAATTTCGTTTGCATCATTTATTGTCCATGCAATTACTTTAATATTTAATGATTTTAAAAAATCTACATGCTTTTTATTTAACAATTCAATTTTATATCTTTTAATTGGAAGTGAGGATATCAAAGGTAAAACATTATGCTTTATATTAAATATTGAACATAATTTTGTTTTTACTATTTCTTTTGGCCCCATTGATGAAATGCACTTATTACTAAATTCTTCACGGACATAATCTAATCTCTGTTGATTAAATGATGCAAAACATACCCTATCAATAGCATTCATTTTTCTAACTAATTTTATTAAAGGTATTACACTTTCATCTGATTTCATGTCTATTGAAAAATAATTTTGAGAAAAAGAATCTAATAGATCTTCCAAAAAAGGTATCTGGAATTTATCATTAACTCTAATTTTTTTTAATTCTTGCGAAGTAAAATCTCGAATTTTTCCTTTATAATTTGTTACTCTATCTAAGGTGGGATCATGAAATGCCATTAACTTTTCATCGGCATTAGGATGAACATCTGTTTCAAGATATTTGTAACCAGTTTCTACAGCAGCGGAAAAAGCTTCGTAAGTATTTTCTGGTGCAAATTCGGTACCGCCTCGATGAGCAAAAGCCATAAATTTACTGTTATTAAAAGATATATGCATTTTTAATACCTTATAAAAAATCAATTAAAAACTTATACTATTAATTATATTTTAATTTAATTAAAATTATACCTATGGAAATTACAGGATATGATAGGCAACTAATTAGAAGGTTTATAGCATCAATAATAGATATAGTTATTGTCCTAAATCTATCTTTGTTGGTTTTTTTGTCTATTAAAATAATTAATTTCTTTATCTTTAATTTATTTTACACTTCATATTATTTTATCATTCCTGTGGTTATTTCATCATATTACATTTTAACTTTAGGTGGAAAAAAACAAGCAACATATGGGATGATGATAATGAATTTCAATTTATGCCTTAAAAAAGGAGATAATTTCACAAAAAAACATGCTTTTATCCACTCTTTCCTTTTCTTTGCAATTCTTCCTCTTGGAGTAATTACTTTAACTTACTTTATTTACCCTTTATTAAATGACAAAAGAGCCTGTATCCATGATTTACTCTATAAGGTTCGTTTTAAAGATTTAGGAGAAATTTCTTAATGACACAAGAATTTTATATGTGGATAGTTTTTGGATTAACATTTCTAACTATGATATTGTATTCATTGGATAAAATAAGAATGGAGATAATTTCTCTATTTTCAATAGTTGTTCTTTTATTAGTCTTTCAAAACAGTCCTATTTTAGGGCTTTCTTCAGGAGGACCAATAAATATTAATTTATTGTTACAGGGTTTTGCTAATCCAGCACTAATAGCTTTAATGAGTTTATTGGTTATTGGACATGGTTTACTAGTTACGGGCGCTCTTGAAGATATAGCGGTTTGGCTATCGGGGGATAGAGACAAGAATACAATTTATAAATTTTATGGAATTATGGTCTTGGTCTTTATTTTAAGCGCAACATTAAATAATACGCCTATTATTATAATGTTTATTCCAATAATAATAGCAATTAGTAAGCAAATGGATGTGTCTTCACGATCAATTTTAATTCCGCTTTCCTATGTCTCAATATTGGGTGGCATGACAACATTAATAGGGTCATCAACAAATTTACTTGTTTCAGGAACTACCTCTAATCTGATTGGACGTGAACTAGGTTTTTTTGAGTTCACAAATCAAGGAATAATCTTAGCTTCGGTAGGTTTTATATATGCAATTTTTATTTTACCTAGAATACTTGAAAGAAAGAATAAAGGTGTTGTTGAAGATAACAAAGAAAATTTTGAAAGCGGCAGAATTTACTTGGTAGAAATTGCAGTTAACGAAGAAAACCCCTTAATTGGCAAAAAATTTACCTCTGGTATCCTATCTGACATTAAAGATACAGCAGTGAATGTGATATTAAGAGATGGTAAAAAAATCCTACCCCCATTTGAGGATATTGATATAAAAATTGGTGATAAGTTAGTTCTTGAGATTACAAAAAATCAACTAACTGAAAAAATAAGATCTAACGACAATATTTTTAACTCTATAGACGATAATAATTTTTCATCAGAAAGAGGGGTTTTAATTGAAGCTTCAGTTACACCTAGATCATTTTTTATTGGAAGAAATCTAACACAAACCAACTTTGAAGCAGAAACGAATTGTAAAATCATTGGAATTAAGAATGATAAAAAATTCTTAAGAAATTTACCTCGATATCAAAAAATGGAAGCAGGACATATATTATTAATAAAAGGTGAGGAAGAGGATATTAAAAATTTAAGAGGGAAAAAAGAAATTTTTCCAATTGAATGGTCAGCTATATACCTACCAGCTAAACAATTTATTCTTCGATCCAGAATCATTTTTGCTGTTACAATTTTATCTGCTGCAACTGGTCTGTTAAACATTACAGTAGCAGCATTACTTGGTGTAATTTTAATGTTATTAACAAATGTACTTACTATAAGGGATGCTGTATCTGCCCTCGATACAAAAATATTTTTATTAGTTGCTTCATCAATAATGCTATCTACGGCACTTCAGGAAACAGGCGGAGCCCTCTATATTGCCGAGTTTTTAAAAAATCTTTTAATAAACTTTGATATGATAACAGTATTATCATTGTTTTTTATTTTTATTGCGGTAATTACAAATTTCTTAAGCAATAACGCAACTGCAGTATTATTTGCTCCAATAGCAATTAATCTTGCTAGTGATTTTAATATTCAACCTGAACCATTTATTTATTGTTTAATTTTTGCGGCTAATTGCTCTTTTGCTACACCCATTGGATACAAAACAAATCTCTTGGTTATGGGTCCAGGAAATTATCAATTTAAAGATTATCTTACTTCAGGAATCCCACTAGTTTTATTAATGTGGTTAAGCTATACAGTTATGATTAGTTTTTTTGGTTACTAAATTGAATAAATTAGAAAATACTCATAAAGAAGATTTTTATATCTCAGACTCAACTGAATGTGTTTATCAGCCTGATCAAAAGGAAAGAAAATTATTTACATTTATTAAGGGATCTAAGGATAAAGATTTTTATAATCTTTTGATATCAAGAGGTTTTAGAAGAAGTCAAAATATCCTTTATAATCAAGTATGCGAAGGCTGTAATAAATGTATACCAATTAGAATAAAAACTAATAATTTCAAAGCAAAGAAAAACCAAAAAAGAATTTTAAGTAAAGGAAAAATTTTTCAAAGAAATATTACGGAAAAAGCTACTTATGAACAATTCTACTTATTTAAAGAATATTTAAATTATAAGCATCCTGATAGCGAAATGAATGATATGATTTTTGCTGATTATTATTCAATGATCAAAAATTCTGGTATAGATACAAAAATTATTGAATATAGATTAGATAATATTCTAATTTCTTCCTGTATAACTGATTTTTTAGATGATGCATTATCAATGGTATATTCTTTTTATAGTCCTTATTTAAAAAAATATTCTTTAGGTAAATTCATGATTCTTGATCATATTGTATTTAGTGAGAAATATAACAAAGAATTAATATACTTGGGTTATTGGATAAGCGGCTGTAAGGAAATGGAATATAAAAAAGATTTTATATCTTCTGAAATTCTTATTAATGGTGAGTGGATTAGCTATGAAAAAGAAAATAAAAAATAAAAGAAATATTAAAATTAGTAGAAGAAATGCTTTAATTGGTGGGGCTTCATCAATATTGTTATCCAGTGCTATAGCAAAACCTGCAATTTCAAAAGGTATTAGAAGATTAACTATGACTCACACTTGGCCTAAAAATTTTCCTGGCCTAGGCACATCACCTGAAAGAATAGCTAAACACATAAATCAAGCAACTGATGGTGAGATTGAGATAAAGGTTTTCGCTGCAGGAGAGTTAGTCCCAGCTTTTGAAGCCCTAGATGCTGCCTCAATAGGGGTTGCTGACATGTACAATGGTGCCGAATATTACTTTCAAGGTAAAAATATAGGTTTTAATTTTTTTACATCAGTTCCATTTGGTATGACAGCAAATGAATTAAATGCATGGATTGATCATGGAGGCGGAAAAGAACTTTGGAACAAGTTAAGCGCTCAGTTTAATGTGATTTCATTTCAATCCGCTAATACCGGAGTACAAATGGGGGGATGGTTTAATAAAGAAATAACTAATATAGATGATTTAAAAGGTCTCAAAATTAGGATGCCCGGCCTGGGTGGTGAAGTTCTAAGAAGAGTAGGATCAGCTGCAGTTGCCATTCCTGGAGGTGAAATTTATCCAGCTCTTCAATCAGGTGCTATTGATGCGACTGAATGGGTGGGACCATGGAATGACCTAGCATTTGCCTTTTATCAAGTTGCTAAATTCTATTACTGGCCAGGTTTTCATGAACCAGGAGCTGGTTTAGCTACAGGTGTAAATCTTGATACCTGGAATTCATTAACAAATACACAAAGAGAAATATTTAAGAATGTATTCTCTCATGAAAATACATATACATTAGCAGAATTTAATCATCATAACTCAATTGCTTTAAATACTTTAATTAATAAACATGGTGTTCAAATGAGGAGTTTTTCAAAAGAAATCATGAATGAGTTAAAATTAAAGTCTAGTGAAGTACTTGAAGATGTAGCAACAAAAGATCCAATTTCAAATGAAATCTATTTATCATTTATGGATAATCTAAAAAGATTAAGAAACTGGTCCAAACATTCTGAATTGGCTTATATGGCCTCAAGAGAAGACTGATGCATATCCTAAAATCAATTAACGAATATATTGGTCGTTATATTTCTTGGCTAATAATTATAATGGTTATTGTACAAATAGTAACCGTACTTTCAAGATATGTATTTGGATTAGGGTTTATCAAACTTCAAGAATTAATGATCTATATGCATGGAACATTATTTACTGTAGCTGCAGGTTATACATTATTATATGATGAACATGTAAGAGTTGATTCATTTTATAGAGAGTCATCTAAAAAATTTAAAAATGTTGTCAATTTAATCGGAACATTAACTCTTCTTATGCCATTCATAATAGTTACGTTTTTAATGAGCTACCCATATGTTATTAGATCTTGGAAAATTTTGGAAGGATCGCCTGAAACAAGCGGTTTAAATGCTACATATATATATAAAACTACTTTGATAATTTTTCCAATTCTACTATTTATTCAAGCCCTAGTTATTTTATTCAGCTCAATTAATAATTTAAAAACAAAAAAATGATAGAATATTTAGATTTATTGATGTTTGCTGTAGCAATTTTGGTCCTTCTTTTAGGTTTTCCAGTAGCATTCTCTTTAGCAGGTATTGCAATTATTTTTGCTTTAGTTGGGGACTATTTTGGTGTTTTTCCAATACAATTCTTAAAAGCTATTCCACAAAGAATTTTTGGAACAATGACAAATGAAGTCTTAATGGCAGTTCCTTTATTTATTTTCATGGGAACAATTTTAGAAAAATCCAAGGTGGCTGAAGATTTACTTGAAAATATGAGTAAATTATTAAGACATGTAAGGGGTGGGCTTGGTATCTCAGTTACCCTTGTAGGAGCATTATTAGCTGCTTCAACTGGAATTGTGGGTGCAACAGTAGTAACAATGGGGCTTTTATCATTACCTACAATGTTAAAAAATGGCTATAACCCAAAATTAGCTTCTGGAGTAATAACTGCAGCAGGAACATTAGGACAAATAATTCCACCCTCAATTGTATTAATTCTTCTTGGTGATGTTATTTCAAATGCTTATCAGCAATCACAATTACAAATGGGAATTTTTTCACCAGATACAGTTTCTGTAGGTGATTTATTTGCAGGGTCACTTTTTCCAGGATTGTTACTCGTTTCTCTCTATATTTTTTATCAATTTTTGAAAGCACTATTTGATCCTAATTCTACCCCTGAAATTCTCATTGAAGAAAATGAAATAAGTTATAAAGAGCTATTCAAAACCTTATTTCCTCCTCTGGCATTAATCATTGCTGTTCTAGGATCAATATTAACAGGTTTTGCAACGCCTACTGAGGCAGCTTCAGTTGGAGCAATTGGTTCAATTTTATTGGCCGCAAATAGGATAGCTAAAGAAAATTTTTGGACATTAGTATCAACATTTTCATTTATCACTCTTTTGGTTCTTAATTTTTTATTTGATTTAAGGCTTAATAGAGTCGATTTAAATCTTTATGAAACTTTTAATATATTTTTAGCAGTAACAATTTTTGTTATCTTCTTAATCTCTACACTTTTAAGTATATATAAGTTGTATTTAAGTGGTGTTTTAATTGATGCAGCAAGATCATCTACCAAAATTACTTCTATGGTCTTTATTATATTAATTGGAGCAACATTCTTTAGTCTTGTTTTTAGGGGTTTGGGTGGAGATGAAACTATAGAGCATTTTCTTACGAGTCTTCCTGGAGGAACTTTTAGTGCAATACTTATAGTTATGATATCAATGTTCTTACTTGGTTTCTTCTTAGATTTTATTGAGATAACTTTTGTTGTGGTACCTATAGTAGCTCCAATCATTCTTCAAATGGGTATAGACCCCGTTTGGCTGGGTGTTATGATGGCTATTAATCTTCAGACAAGCTTCTTAACGCCTCCATTTGGATTTGCTCTCTTTTATTTAAGAGGAGTTGCACCAGACTCAGTAAAAACTTCAGATATATATAAAGGAGTAATCCCGTTTATTCTTATACAAATGATGATGCTAATTTTGTTATCAGTATTCCCAGGGGTAGCAACATGGTTACCAAGTTATATATTTAATTAGAAGTTTCTAGGAAAGCCCTTAGGAACTTTTTTGCCTGCTTGGCCTCTTTTTCCTAGCCAATTTTCAATATCATCAAAATTTCTATTTCTTCCATTATTATCAACAATGTTTAATCCTTCGCTATAATTAAAACTTATAATCGATTTAAGATTTCCTTCTTTATATTTCTGAAGTCTAACTCCTTTGCCTTTTGACATCCTAGGGAGTTCTTCTTGATTAAATAATAGCATTTTTTTATTTTCGCCAATAACCGCAATATTGGTTCCTTTTAAATAATCTGAACTAATAGCCTCATCATCGCTTGATAAGTTTAATATTTGTTTTCCAGCTTTTCTATTTGAAATCAAATCCTCAAAAGATACTATAAAACCATATCCAAATTTTGAAGCTATAACTAGCTCTCCAGCTTGAGAAAATGAATATAAGGAAATAATTTTATCATCATCTTGTAGATCAATTAAGAGCTTTAACGGATCTCCATACCCTCTTCCAGAAGGAAGTTGACTTGCATCAATTGTATAAAATTTTCCATTTGAAGAAAAAATTAAAAGCTTTTCATCACTCATTGTTTCATGAATAAAAAGTAAGTCATCTCCATCTTTAAATTTAATTTCTGCAACATCATGATCAAGGCCTTTTAGTGTCTTGATCCAACCCTCTTTTGATAAGACAACAGTAATAGGTTCTGCAGGTTCAGAAAAATTAAGATCAATATCTAAAATTTCTGCATTATAGTTAATTTTTGTTCTTCTTTTTCCTAAGTCTGTTTTTTTAGAAAAATCTTTTTTTATTTCTTTAATTTCTTTTGATACCTCCTTCCATTGAATATCTTCTGATTTAATTAGTTTACCTAAAATTGATTTCTCTATTTTTAATGAGTCATATTCTTCTTTAATTTTTAGTTCTTCTAACTTCCTTAATGACCTAAGACGCATATTTAAAATTGAATTGGCTTGATTTTCATTTAAATCAAATTTCTTTTTTAATTTAATTTTTGGCTCATCTTCTTCTCTAATAATTTTGATAACCTCATCAAGATTTACATAAACAATTAAATAGCCACTTAATATTTCCATTCGGGTTTTAATTTGATTTAACTTAAATGTACTTCTTCTTACAAGCACATCCCTTCTGTGATCAATCCAAGCAAGAAGTAAATCACGAAGATTGTGTACCTTAGGTATATTATTGTTTATTGCATTTAAATTAACTGAAAACCTAGTTTCTAAATCTGATAGACTAAATAAAGCTTCCATTAATTGCTCGGGATCCACATCTCTATTTCTGGGAACCAAAATTAATCTAATACTTTCATCAGATTCATCACGAATATCGTCAAGTATGGGTATTTTTTTATCTATAATAAGTTGAGCTATTTTTTCAATTAATTTACCCTTATTAACTTGGTATGGTATTTCATTAACAACAATCTTCCATACCCCTCTTTTTTCTTTTTCAATTTCCCACTTAGCTCTTATCCTTATATTTCCTTTCCCTGTTTTATAAATATTAAGGATTGAATCTTTAGATTCAAAAATTTCTCCTCCAGTAGGAAAATCAGGCCCAGGAATAAAATCAATTAGTTTATCAAAATGCATATTTCTATGTTTTATAAGATGAAGTGATGCATTGCATATCTCTTCAACATTATGCGGGGGTATCGATGTCGCCATACCAACAGCAATTCCTGATGATCCATTTGCAAGAAGATTAGGAAAATTTGCAGGTAAAACAATAGGCTCTTTATCAACTTCATCGTATGTTAATCTAAAATCAACACATTCTTCATCAATTCCAGATAATAATAACTCAGAAATTGTAGTTAATTTGGATTCTGTATAACGCATTGCAGCAGCATTATCACCATCAATATTCCCAAAATTCCCCTGCCCATTAATTAATGGCCATCTTACAGAAAAATCTTGAGCTAATCTTACCAATGTATCATAAATTGCTTGATCACCGTGGGGATGGAATCTTCCCATTACCTCCCCTACTATTCTTGCGGATTTTTTAAATGAAGAATTAGGAGATAAATTTAGTTGTCTCATTGCAAAAAGAAGTCTTCTGTGTACTGGTTTTAGGCCATCTTTTACATCGGGAAGAGCTCTATCCATTATCGTTGTTAATGCATATGCTAAGTACCTTTCTTCAAGGGCATCAACTATTTCTATATCTTTATATTGATCTATTAAATTCATTTGTAATAAAAATTTTATACATAGATTCCTAATTTTTTAGTGAATCAATTATTTTTTTTCTTGAAGAGGGTAAGTCTTTATTTAAATCAGAATAAATTTGTTTTTTCAAAAAATGACCGGTTAAATTTAATCCATCAATAAGATCATTTTTATCTGCATCTATTTTTTTATCTAAGAGGAAGGGAGGTAGTTTAAGAAGCTTTTTTGACCATCTTTTACCAGCTTTAGAATTTACAGCTCGACCAGATTTTGGTGAAACCCATTCCAATGAATCTGTTGTTCCCGTTAGAGCACATTCTGATAAATCAATTCCAAAACCCATAAATTCTAGGTAATTAAATTCAAATTCAATAAGTTTCTTTATCCAAATCTTCTCTTTTTTATTAAAATTATCAATTAAATTATCAAATTCAATATAAATATTTTGGCAAGGCTCTCTTTCAGGGTAAAGATCGAGATGAGAACAAATTAAATTAATGCCAGATAAGAAAATTTGATCTTTCATGATTTCATGAGCTCTGGATTTATTTAATTCAGTTGTAAAAAAACCTAAATGCTCAGATAACCTAGCTCTCCACATTAAATTTAGTTTATTTCCGGTTATATTTACTCCGAAACCACCTTGATTTTTTTTTATTCTAACTAAACCAGAATAAATACCGTTATTTTCAGTAATAACTTTCATTATTATCGAGCTATCATTGTATTTTCTGGTATTTAAGACTATTGCAGTATCATTTAATTGCATCTTATCTTTTCTTCACCTCAAGGCCTAACCTATTAAAATATTTTGGATCTTTATCCCAATTTTTATCTACTTTTACATCTAAACTTAAAAATATCTTTTTATTGAATATTTTTTCTAAATCAATTCTTGAGGCAGTACCTATTTCTTTTATTTTTGAACCTTCTTTTCCAAGAATAATTCCTTTGTGATTATTTTTTTTTACATAGATAGTTTGACCTATTTTTAAAACTTTCTTCTTATCTGACCAGCTATCAGTTTTTACTATTGAGCCATAAGGAACCTCCTCATGCACATGATTAAATATTTTCTCTCTAGTTATTTCTTCACATAGAATGGCGCTTTGGAGATTTGTATATTGATCCTCTGGATACAACCATCCTTCAGAATTAGCTTCATTATTTGTTTCTAACAGTAGGTCATTTATACCTTCTTTGTTTTTTGCAGAAATATAGAATGTTTTTTTAAATGGAAAATATGAATTAATAATATTTGTGATTTCAAGTAATTGTTTTTTTTCAATAAGATCAATTTTATTGATTATTAAAAAAGCTTCCTTTTTAAAGTTTTTAAAATATTTTAAAACCTTTTTATCAAAATTACTTAACTTTCTTGATCCATCTATTAAAAAATAAATAAGATCGGCATCATTCAAATTAGCAAATGCATTTTCGACCATCGCTTTTTCAAAAATAGTTTTAGCTTCAAACAAACCAGGGGTATCAATGAAAATAATTTGAGTTTCATTATTGTTGAGTATTCCTCTTAATCCCATTCTAGTAGTTTGAACTTTTCGACTTACAATAGAAACTTTTTCACCTAAAACTTTGTTCAATAATGTTGATTTTCCTGAATTACTGGGACCAATAATACTAACAACAATATTTGATTTGCTTATTTTATCCAATTTCAAACTCATCAATAAATTTTTTGGCAGCATTAATTTCTGCCTCTTTTATAGATTTTCCAAAAGCATCTGCTTTTCCAACCTTATCTACAGAGACCTCAACTAGAAAGTTAGGATTATGATCTTCTCCATCTTTAGAAATAACTAAATAAGTGGCTTCTGTTAAACTATTAGCATGCAAATACTCTTGTAAGATATTTTTTGAACTCACAGTTGCATTAAGCATTTCATCATTATTCAAATATTCATCCCATAAAGATAAGATTACTTTTTTAGACTCATCATATCCCCCATCCAAATAAATAGCTCCTAAAAGAGCCTCTATGGAGTCTGCTAAAATTGAATTAGTTATTTTGTTTTTTTCAGAATTACCAACCTGAAGATAATTAGCAATATCTAATTTTTCTGCAATCTTTGTGCATTGTTTATTTTGGATTAAGTAACGAAACTTATTAGTCAAAACACCTTCTCTTTCACTTAAAAAACTTTGAAACAGGAATTCCGCAATAACAAGACCTAAAACTCTGTCACCTAAGAATTCAAGTCTTTCTTGATTTGAATTAGATTTATTTTTGAAGCTTGAATGGGTTAATGCTTCTTCTAACAAATCTTTATTATTAAAATTATAATTAATTTTTTGTTCTAAGGTATTTATATATTTTAATTTACTTTTCATTTAATGAATTGGTCTAAATATTCTTTTCCATCTTACGCTTGCATCACAATTTTTTTTGCCAAGCTTTCTCCAATGCCATGAAAAAAACTTTACCTCTGCTTTACCAACAAGATTATCGTGCGGTATAAAACCAACTTTATTAAGAAATCTACTATCTTGAGAGTTATCTCTGTTATCACCCATCACAAAATAATGATTAGGTGGAACTCTGTATATTTGAGAATTATCTTGAGGCAAATTTTGATAAGTATCAAGAATTTCATAAGATTTTCCATTTGGAAGAGTTTCTTTTAGTAAAATCGATTCTTGATTATAACAACCTAAAGATCGATTGTTGGGATTTATGAAGCGATTATTGATATTTTTTCCAATAACATCATAAGATAATAATTTACCATTTAGAGATACTTTGCCATTTACAATTTGAATATTATCACCAGGAACACCTATAACACGCTTAACATAATCTGTAGAATTATCTGAAGGTAGTTTAAAAATAATTACATCACCTCTTTCGGGTGAAGAGGAAAAAAATCTATGAGGAATTAATGGCAGACTGAATGGTAATGAATGTTTTGAATAGCCATAAGTCCATTTTGATGCAAAAATATAATCTCCTATTTTAAGGGTATTAATCATCGAACCAGTTGGAATATTGTAACTAGTAAAAAGAAATGATCGAAAAAGTAAGGCAAGTAAAAGTATCCATAAAAATGATGAAATAAAATTTTCTTTTTTCTTTGCTTTAGCCATTAAAATATAATCTATGGTTATTCGGTTATTGCTTCAATGATTACTATTGCTTGAGCCCAAGGAAAATCATCTGTGATTGTTAAATTTATCTTAGCCTTATGATTTTTCGGAATAATATTCTCAAGTCTTAATTTAGCTCCGCCAGTTAGTACAATTGAAGGCTTACCGTATTTATCATTTTCTACGCCTATATCTTTAAAAAATACGCCACTACTTAACCCTGTACCAAGAGCTTTTGTAACAGCTTCTTTAGCTGCAAATCTTTTTGCATATGAAGATGATTTTTTTAATCTACCTTCTGATTTTTTGATTTCAATATCAGTAAATACTCTTTTAATAAATCTATCGCCAAATTTTGAAAGAGTGTTCTCAATTCTATTAATATTGATAAGATCATTGCCTATACCGATAATCAATTACACCTCCAATTAAAAATCACGATTACAAATGTCTTTCATTTTTCTAATAGAATTTTCTAATCCTGAAAAAATTGAGTCAGCGATAAGAAAAAAGCCAATATTTACTTCTTGAAGACAAGGTATATCTGTAACTTTTTTTGTAGTATCAAAATCTAAACCATGACCAAGATGGACCTCAAGACCTGATTCATAAGCAAAAATAGATAAATCATGTATTTTTTTAAACTCTATTTCAGCTTGAGCTTTATCTTCATAAAATAATTTACAGTATTTTCCCATATGAAACTCTACACATTCAACGCCACAATCAATAGAAGATTTTACTTGGTCAACAACAGGATCAATAAAAAAAGATGTTCTTATGCCCTGCTCTCTAAGAATATTATTTAAATTTTTATAATAATTTGAATTACTCAAGACATCTAAGCCGCCCTCGGTTGTTACCTCTTCTCTTCTTTCTGGGACAATACAACAAGAAAAAGGGTTAACTTCCAAAGCAATATTTTTCATCTCTTCATTTGCAGCAATCTCAAGATTTAATTTGCCAGGAAATTTTTTTATAATATTGCTAATATCTTCATCTTTAATATGCCTTCTGTCTTCACGTAAATGAGCTGTTATTGAGTCAGCGCCTGAATTTAGAGCTATCTCAGCAGCTTTTATGGGATCAGGGAACTTCTCTCCTCTGGCATTTCTAAGTGTTGCTATATGATCAATATTAACACCTAACTTTATATCTAGAGTTTCAGTCATTAGAAATTCCTTTTCTTAATCTTTTCTTGTTTCGATAAAAAATAATCGATTTCTTAACAAAAAAATATGATAAAAATGCAGACGCTAGACCTACCATTAAAGCGCCAATTAAAAAAGAGGGTATTAGAGGTTTTATATTTGATAAAATCTCTAATGAATAAAAAGAAGAATTCCCTAACTCTATTAAATTAAAATCTTCGATAGGAATAAAGATATTACCGACATAAAGAGAGGAGAACCAAATAAAAGGGTAAGTTAGCGGTGTTCCAATAAATGTTCCTAAAACAGAAGAAAAATAATTAGCTTTTAGAATCCATGATAAAAGGATTGCAAGAATAATATGTACTCCAATTAAAGGAGTAAAAGAAGCAAATACACCAATAGAAAAACCCAATGAAATAGAATGTGGGGTATCAGAAATTTTAATTAATTTTGAAAAATTAATTTTTCTTAATTTTTTTTTATTTTCCATTGATTATAAACTTCTACTACCTGGTTTCTCAGCTTCGATTGATTTTAAATCATCTGGAATATTATTTTTGTCAAATGTAGGAATATTGAGAGATAGTAAGGTTACTAAATCTATACCAATATCAACCTCGCCTCCTGAACGATCTATTATTGCGGCTTCACCTATTACATTTCCACCCATATCATTAACAACCTTAATTGCTTCCATAGAGGATAGACCTGTAGTAACAACATCTTCAATCATTAGAAAATTTGAATTTTTTTCAAAAGAAAAGCCTCTTCTTAGTTCAAATTCACCATTAACCCTCTCTAGAAACATAAAAGGTAAATTTAAAAACATAGCAATTTCATGACCAATAATCAGACCACCCATTGCCGGGGCAATTACATAATCAATTTTTTTATTAAACTCTTTAATTATCTTTTCACCAAGAGCTTTTGTAATTTTCTTTGCTAATATTGGGTTTGATAGGGCTAAAGCACACTGAAGATATTTAGTTGAATGTAATCCTGAAGATAATATGAAATGACCTTCTAATAAGGCACCACAGTTTTTAAAATCTTCAATTAATTCTTTTTCATTCATTAATGTATTAACCTCTCAACTGAATTAACCTCTGGAAGGCCCTTCAAAGATTTAACTATATTATCAATATGACCTTTATCATCAACATCAATATCAATCCTTAAGTTGTAAAAGTCAGTATCTTTTTCTGTTAAATTTAAATTTGTTATATTTCCACCATAATCCGCAATTGCAGCACTGATAATACCCAAGGAACCAACCTCATTAATAATGCTTAACATAATTCTAGCAGTAAATGTTACATCAATTTCTTTTTTCCATTGAAGTCTTAACCATCTTTCAGGACTGTTTTCATGTTTATGAAGCTCTTCATCTTTAGCATGATAAATTGTAATTCCCTTACCTGGGACAGTTATTCCGATTATATTATCTCCAGGAACAAGCAAGGAATTTTTTTGAAAGCTCACATCCATATCAGGAAGTAATCCGGAAATCTGTAAAGAAATATTTTTACTGTAATATCTTTTTCTCTTTGTCTTTCGTTTGGTTTTTGGATAAACATGATCATAAACTTCAGAACCAGATGATTTTCCTGAACCTACTAATTGATAGAGATCCATTAGGGATTTAACATTCAATGGTCCAAATGATCTTTCCAAAATATCTCTTGTCGGTTTTTTTCTATGAGAAGAAAAAACACTTTTTATAATTTCTTTTCCTAAAAGTCTTTGGTTCTTTATCGTGTTTTCTTTAATAGCTCGCCTTATTGAAGATTTTGATCTACCTGTAGTTACAAGATCTTCATAAGAGTCCAAAGGCACTTCAGATTTAGATTTAATTATTTCAACCTCATCACCATTCTTTAATTTTGTTCTTCTCGGTTTTTTTTCTCCATTAATCTTAACTCCTGAACAAAATAAACCTAAATCTGTATGTAAGGCAAAAGCGAAGTCTAATGCAGTTGAATCTTGGGGTAAGGCAATTAAACGACCTTTAGGTGTAAAACAATAAACTTGATCATGGGACAGTTCTAATCTTGTGTTTTCAAGAAACTCATCTGTAGCACCATCCTTTTGAAGGATGTCAATTAAGTCAGCCATCCAAGCAATAGAGCTTAAGTATTCACCATTTGATGAATCTTTTTCTTTGTAAGCCCAATGAGCTGCTACTCCTCTCTCATTAATCTCATGCATTTTATTCGTTCTTATTTGAATTTCAACACGATGATTATTTGGACCTACTAGCGTTGTATGAATTGACTGATATCCATTCTTTTTTGGGGTTGAAATATAATCCTTAAAAAGACCTGGAACTGCTTGCCAATTTTGATGAAGCACGCCTAAAACAGAGTAACATTCTTCAATTTTATCTACATGTATTCGAAAACCAAATAGATCAGATAATTGCTCTAAGGATTTATTTTGATTTTCAATTTTCAACCAAACAGAATAAATTGATTTTTCTCTTCCAGATACAAATGCCTTTAGTTTATTTGATTTTAAAACCTTTGATAATTCATCAGAAATATCTTTTACTATTTTATTATTTTTCTTTTTTGAATCTTTTATTCTTTCTATAAGAATTGCTCTAATTTCTGGTTCTGTTTCTGAAAAAGCAAGATCTTCTAGTTCCTCTCTAATTTCATGCATTCCTATTCTTGAGGCAAGAGGAGCATATATATCAAGAGTTTCTTTAGCAATTCTTTGCCTTCTGTCTTTATTTTTTAGATGTTTCAAAGTTCTCATATTGTGCAGCCTGTCAGCCAACTTAATAAGAAGAACCCTTATATCTGATGAACTAGCTAAAATTAATTTCCGAAAATCTTCAGCAGCTTTTGATTGATCGGGTCTGCTTTCTAATTTATTTAATTTTGTAACGCCATCAACAAGTTTGGCTATTTCTTTACCAAAATTTTCTTTTACATCTTTTATGGTTGCTTTTGTATCTTCAATCGTATCATGAAGAAGAGCACATACCAGAGATGATGTATCAAGATTTAGTTCAGCTAATATATTTGCTACTTCTATTGGATGAGAAAAATACGGATCACCGCTTTCTCTAAGTTGAGATCCATGCATTAACATTCCGAAATGAAATGCTTTTTTTATTATCCTAGTATCAACTTTGGGATTGTATGACAGAATACGATCAACTAAATCAGTTTCACGCATTTATCCAGCCTAAATTAAAATGAGCGCCTTGTATTTTTTTTATCATTAAGATTATCTTCAATAGCCTTTAACAATTCTTCTTCAGTCATTTGTTTTTGTTCAGGTTCTTCAGATTCTTGACTTACTTCTTCATCACTTAATGAGTTTTGATCAGATGTATTTGATTCTTGTTGAATTAAAGGAATGTAATCTTCATCCGCCTCATCAACATCAATTTGGGTTTGAAGGCTTTCAATAAGTTCTTCTTCAAGAGTTTCAGAATTTAATTTATTTTCAGCTATCTCTCTTAAAGCAACAACTGGATTCTTATCATTTTCTCTGTCAACTTGGAGTTCAGCTCCCTCAGCAATTTCTCTTGATCTAAAAGCTGAATAAAGAACAAGATCAAATCTACTTTCAACCTTATCTACACAATCTTCTACGGTAACTCTTGCCATTATTTTTCCTTAAAAAAGTCTTTTAATCATTAAAGAACACAAAATTCAAGTTTTAAGTTTTATTATTTTATACAACTTAACCTGAATTAATAATATAAAACAATCATGAATAAATTAATAGAACCTAATAAAAATTGTTCTAAGTGCAGAAGATTATATAATTTTAGAAAAAAAAATCAGTCTAATAACCCGGATTGGTTCAATGCCCCAGTTCCTACATTTGGTGAATTATCTTCAAGTTTATTAATTGTTGGTCTTGCGCCAGGCTTACAGGGCGCAAATAAAACTGGGAGACCTTTTACTGGGGATTATGCTGGAGATTTACTTTATAAAACTATAAATAAATTTAATTTTTCTAAGGGTAAATATGCGGGGACAATTGATGATAGTCTTAAATTAAAAGATTGTACGATCACGAACGCAGTAAGATGTGTCCCACCCCAAAACAAACCAATTTCAGAAGAAATTAATAATTGTAATAATTTTTTAAAAAAGACTATCGAAATCCATAAAAATCTTAAAGTTATTATTGCTCTTGGTTTAATAGCACATAAAAGCATAATTTCTGCATTAAACTTAAAGCAGAAACTATATAAATTTAAGCATGGTAATAAACATAAAATCGATAATCTTATATTAATAGATAGCTATCATTGCTCAAGATATAACACCAATACTGGAAGATTAAACCAGGAGATGTTTGAGAAAATTTTTTTTGAGGCCAAAAAAGAATTAAAAATTTAATTATTTTTTAAAAGTCTTGCTTTTTGTCTTTCCCAATCTCTGGTTTTTTTAACCTCTCGTTTGTCATGAATTTTCCTACCTTTTCCTATGCCTATTCCAATCTTAGCTAAACCTTTTTTATTGAAATACATTTTTGTAGGAATAAGGGTCATACCTTTTTTCTGAGTAGCCGCAAAAAGCTTATTAATTTCTTTTTTATTTAATAATAACTTTCTTACGCGCTTAGGATTGTAATTAGTTGTAATTGAATTTTGATAGCGTGGAATATTACAATTTATTAAGAAAATTTCTCCATTCTCTGCACTTGCATAGGATTCCCTTATATTTACTTTATTTTGTCTAATGCTTTTAATTTCAGAACCCGTTAAAACTATTCCGGCTTCAAATGTATCCTCAATCTCATACTGAAATGTTGCTTTCCTATTATCAGCTATGACAGAATATTCATTTTGAGATTTCTTCCTACCTCCTGACTTAGATGACATTATTTTATCTCTAAATTAGATATAATTTCATCAAGTATCGATTTTGTTTCTTGTCTAATTTTAACAAGAGGCAATCTAATCTCATAATCAATAAGATCCATTTTAGATAAAATATACTTAACTGGAGATGGGCTTGTCTCGATAAAGAGGGACTTATGAAGAGGCATAAGTATATTGTTAAGTCTTTTTGCTTCTTCTAAATCATTATTGGAAAAAGCTTTATGCATATCTGAACAAACCTTTGGAAGAATATTCGCTGTTACTGAAATACACCCCTGTCCTCCATTAATCATGTACTCATAAATAGTTTCATCTTCACCTGAAAGTTGAATAAAGCCATCCTCACATAATTCATTGTGTTCTTTAATTCGAGAAATATCACTTGTAGCATCTTTGACACCCACGATTGATTGAAGATGAGACAATCTTCCCATTAAATCAACATTAATATCAATGACTGAGCGTGATGGAATATTGTAAATAATTATTGGAATACCAGAAGAAGCTGAGTCTAGCGCCTCATAATGAGCATATAATCCCTCAGGAGTAGGTTTATTGTAATAAGGAGTAACTACAAGTGCCGCATCAGCACCGGCACTCTCTGCGTGTTTTAATAAGTTAATAGCTTCCGCAGTAGAATTTGATCCTGTTCCAGCAATAATTGGTACTCTCTTATTGCTCTGATCAATAACAATTTCCACTACACGCTCATGTTCATCATGATTCAGAGTTGGGCTTTCACCTGTAGTTCCCACAGGAACTATTCCATCTGTACCTTCAGATATATGCCAATCGACAAGCTTTCTTAGAGCAAATTCATCAATTTCATTTCCTTTAAAGGGAGTTACTAACGCTACAATTGATCCTTTAAACATTCTTAACACTTATCCCATTACTTAAAATTCACTTATATTCACCAATGATAACATCATATTTATCTATAATGGAATAAATATAATTATTCATAACTTTACTCTTTATTTCATCATTATAATTTACAACTACTGATTGTTTTGCATCTTCAAAGGATATTATTTCCTCAGGAAATACATCAAATAAATAAATTAAATGATCACCATATATTGATTTAAAAGGCCCCTGCCAAGTATTCTTTTCTAAATTTATAATATTTTCTGAAAAGCCTGAGCCAAAATCAGAGTCAATCGCTGCTTTATCTTTCTCTATAAAACTATCGCCATGAATGAAAGGTTCACCAATTTCATTATTTGAGTTGTTTTCTGTACCTAGTAAAATTAATTTTATATTTTCGTAATTATTTTTCGGATCAGAAAAGAAGATGTGTTTAAATGAATATCTTTTATTTAATATATAAGAATTTATATTTTCATTATAATATTCGATTATATTTTCTTCTTTAACTTTATTAAGATTTTCGCTTTCTTTATAGAATTCTAATTTTTGAATTAATCTTCTTTTTATAATTTTATCATTTTTATTAAGACCAAGCTTTAAAGCTTCCTGATATAATATTTCTTCATTAACAAGATTCTTAATTATCATATCTATTTCCTTGTTTGTTGGAGGTCTTCCAGTTTGGTCTTCCCAGATATTAATTAGATTTTTTATTTCAGATCCCGAAACATATATGCTTGTTTTTTGAGAAATATTAATTCCATAGAAAAGAGCTAAAAATCCAATAAAAACACCTAAAAGTATAAAGATTTTTTTTTTCAATTTATTCTATGGTATATACCAAATAGGAGATGACCAAGCTCTTTCTTGGATAGTTGGCTTCAAGTCTTTTCTTGGATTTGTTCCAGCTCTAAGCGCATCCCATGTAGACCAGCGGCATGTTGGATTCTCTAAAACTCTAACATAATAAAAAGCTTTTAAATCAGGATCAAAATCAGGGTCAGACCAAAAAGTTTTTAATTCCTTATCACCAACATCAGCTGAAATAGAGCAATCAGAAATATTCACTCTTGCACCATTATCAGGACATCTTTGAGTTACTTGATCAACCTCTTGACCATCAGAGCAAGCAACATCATATACTTTTTCAAATGGCTCAGCACTTCGATCATCTATCCATCCTTTTACTATTTGTACTCTCTGTAAGTGAGCACCATTTATTCCTTTTTTCGTCCAAATAATAAAATTAGGAATACTATTGTTTGAATTAATAATATTACCCCCCATTGGCACACTTCTTTCATAAAGTTCACTTATTAAATTAGATGAATTTAGATCAATATCGCCAAGATCAAACCCGCCAAAGAATCTTAAAAGTATTCTATTTCCTGATGTGGCATATGTCTCTTTTCTTTTAAAAGCAGAAAAGATAGCCTCTCGTGTATTTTCCTCTGCCCAAACAGCAGCAATACCAGATGCCCCCCATTCATCAAAACCTGCTCGCATATATTTTTGACCATCATAATCTACATAATTATATACATCACTCTGTTCATCTGGAAGATTATTTATAAAATCCAATTGTTCCTGAGGTATTGGTATTGAGCCCCTTCCCACAGGTGTACCATCTAAAATACCAACTTTCGAGAAGTAGTTGCTCTCATCAAATGATGAGGCGCCAGTATGTGTATCACTAGATCCAATAAAACCAAAGTTATATGGATTGCCTCCAAAAAATTGTTCTAACATTAAACCTTTTTTTAATGCATCTCTAACATAGCTTCCATCTGGTCTACTATATGTTGGAGGAACACTTCCTACTCTGGTGCTCATTATTTCAAAATCAGCCCACTCATCATTAGGAGATAACAACGGATGTGTTTCAGATGTGCCTTTTACCTGAGTTATTTCTACAATTGGTTCATTTCGTATTCTTTGATTTAAATATTGTGTATCCATTGGCGCACCATTAGCTTGATGTATTTCAAACATTCTTCCGTTTGATCCATTGCTATTGTGAGGTATTGCAATTGAATCAATACCATTTTCACGCCATTTATCCATTGTATTCCATAAATCCTCTGGATTAAGAGAGTCAATTCTTGAATATGGTCTTATAGGTGCTTTTGATGAACCAAAAATAACATTTCTATGAAGATTACCCATTCCTTCTGTTGAAGCAGTGAATTCATAAGCTATAAAAGTTGTAAATTTTCCAGGTTCGTAATGTCTTTCAGCAGCATTTGCAACATCAGACCATGCAGATTTATGAGTATCATAATCAAAAACATCCACAGCGAATGAATTATTGTTTGTAAGATATGCTTTGATTATAGAAAAAATACTTCCTAATTCAGCGAATGCCCCACTCCTAATTAATTCTCTAAAATAATAAAGCCTCTCTGGTGAGCTTTCGACAGTTAAATTCTCTTTTCTATTAACATTATGAAGAGTTTTAACATAAGGATGTTGGCCTGGCTTAGAATTAGGATCTGCCCAAGCAGGCATCATTCCCATAAAGAACCCATGATCAGTCACGGCATAGAAATCAAGAGGCTGTCTTAATTTCATATCAAAACCAAGGGGATGTTGAATTGTTCCTCCCTTTGCATATTTATAAGCATCATCTGGAGTATTTGTAGTGCCAAAGATAAATGCATCAAATGAATGCTTCGTATGGACATGAAGATCTCCAAAATAAACATTTTTATTTTCATTAAAATCTTTTGATTTAATGTATTCCTTCTTTTCATTTACACTGAAATCTTTTGTTTCCTGAGATGAGTCTGAGCAACTGACTATTAATACTGTAATTAAAACTAGTAAATATCTCATAACCCCACCCTAAAGACCTTAAACATTATAATGTATATTTTGACATAATTTTGTCAATATATGGCGGAGAGAGAGGGATTCGAACCCTCGATACGGTTGCCCGCATACTCCCTTAGCAGGGGAGCGCCTTCGACCACTCGGCCACCTCTCCATATAATTAGATAAAATGCCTATTTTACATATCAATGTAAAGATATTAAAATATATATTTGGAGAGTAAATTATGGAAAAAAAATTATCTGAAGAACAAAAAGAAATTTTATATTCTTGTGGAACAGAAGTGCCTGGAACAAGTGAACTACTTCATGAAAAAAGAGAAGGTGTTTATGTAACAGCAGATAAAGAATTGCCAGTTTTTAAATCAGAGCATAAATTTGAGTCAGGAACTGGTTGGCCAAGTTTTTATGAAGCTAATCATGAAAACATTATTCTTAAAGAAGACAGATCACATGGTATGATTAGAACTGAAGTTATTTCTAAAGAAGGCGAACATTTAGGTCATGTATTTAATGATGGTCCACAACCCACTGGATTGAGATATTGTATTAATGGACTTGCTTTAAAATTTATTCCTGAAAACGAATAAATATTAATCATAATTTGCTTTTATTATATATGCAGATGCTATTGGACAAAAAGCCATAGATAAACCACTTATTCCTGCTAATAACGCAAGCTGTCTAAAAAATAACTCTTCAAACCCGTTAAAAATTAATACATCTAAAGCTCCGATGCCAAAAACAAGAATAGGTAAAAATAAAGGCAAAATAATAATTGGCATTATTAAACCATGAATCTTAAGAGACAAAATTAAACTTGAACCCATGCAACCTATAAAACTTAATGCTGGAGTTCCAATGATTAGAGTTATCATCATTGGTAAAATAACTTCAGAGTCAAGATTAACGAAAATTCCGATTATAGGAGTGATGATTATCATGGGCAGGCAATTTGCTAGCCAGTGTGAAATAGATTTAATTAATGCAAATCCATAAAATGTAATATTTTCTATAAGATATATATCTAGGGTACCGTCGTAATAATCATCCTGAAAAATATCTTCAAATGATAAAAACAACACTAATATTATAGACACCCAAATCAAACTTGGCGCAACATTAGGTAAGATACTGTTTTGTCCTTGCAATCCTATAGAAACAAGAAAAATAATTGATGAATAAAACATTAAACTAAAAATATAGTTTGCTTTATATGAAAAAACTTTTCTTAATTCCCTTAAAAATATTAGCCTATAAATTCTCATTATTGATCTCCCAAGTTAATCGATAGATCTGGGTTTTTAATTAAATTTTGATGAGAAACTATAATTATAA
>Ga0208261_1000051_pt1 | contig 44214 bp, 43 predicted proteins | sample Knorr_S7_td_DCM__FD_185595 | JGI IMG/M metagenome (GOLD analysis project Ga0208261, IMG submission 185595) | Marine microbial communities from Southern Atlantic Ocean transect - Knorr_S7_td_DCM_ad_131m_LV_B (SPAdes) (version 3) | ecosystem: Environmental > Aquatic > Marine > Oceanic | place...
TTAAATGAAAAAGACTGTTGCTTGGTTTGATCCAAGACCAAATCCTCTTGAGCTGGCTCATGCATATCATCTGTAGATATACCTTCAAAATCATTATTTTTGCTAGGATTTCTTTTAATTATATAGAAAAATATTTTTTTTATATTTATTGAAGATCCGAGAATAAAAAAACAAATTGCTATGAACAAAAAAAGTAAACTAAAAAAATTATTTTCAATTACTGGAAAGAAACTAGATATTAAGTTAAACGCTTTCTCACCGACAAAACCGGAATTTCCATTGTCAATTAACCAGAATGAGTTATTGTAACTAGAATAAACAAAAAGACACCCAAAAAAAGTATACAAAACAACGTAGAAAAACTTGCTTAATACATCAGAGACTTTTTTACTAATTATTAGATTTATACCCCAAGAGAATACACTTATTCCTATTAAAAAAGATATTAAACCAAAACTTTGTAAAAAGAAATCAGCTACAAAATTTAAATAATAATAAAATAAGTTAGGAATATTTGAACTATCAGCTTTATAAATTAAGGTTGAGTTTTCTGCAGAATAGCTAAGCAACGCGTATGTATAAATAATGAAAAATGTAATTAAAATCAGGCCAAAAAACTCAATAAGCCTTCTTTTAATAAAACCTGAAATATTGCCTAAAAAACTACTATTTAATTGCATTTCTCGAATCACCTAGTTTACTTTGTATCATTTATATAAAATTGATAAAGTTTATAAAAATATGAAAAAACAAAAAATTTGTGTCATAGGAGATGGTTTGGCCGGTCTAATGACCGCATTAGTATTGAGTAAATCAGATATTCAAATTGACCTTATATTTAAAAACAAAAAAGTTAAAAAAATTAAGGATTCTAGAACTACCGCTATTTCAGAGAGTAATTATTTATTCTTATCAAGATTTTTTAAAAATAGTGATCTGAAAATATTTAATTCTTGCAAAAATATTGACTTGTATAATGAAAAATCAGGACAATACCAGCATTTTATGAATTTTAATGAACAAGGCAAAAACCTACTTCACATGGTAGAGAATAAAAAATTAAAAAATATCATTTTAAAAAATATTAAAAAAACAAAGAACATCAAAATAATTTATGGAACTGTAAAAAAATTAGATGTCGAAAAAACCTGTATTTTAATTAAAAATAAAAAATTATATTACGATTTAATCGCACTTTGCTTAGGAAGACAGTCGGATATAGTTTTGCAGCTAATAGGAAAAAGATACATCGAAGATAATTCAGAAGAAATCTCCTTTACTGGCCTTGTAAAGCATGACAAAAATATAATAAAAGCAAAACAGTATTTTCTTAAAGAAGGACCTTTAGCCATTTTGCCTATAAACAAAAATATATTTTCTTTTGTGTGGACCTTAAATCGAAATTACAGAAAAATAAAAAGTCAAAATATTAAAAAATTAGTTAGCCAAAAGTTAAAAAGTATAATTGGATCAAAAACCAAAATATCTTTAGAGCAGCCCAAAGGATTCCCGGTGTCCTTTAAATTTAATACAAAATTTGTAAAGAAAAATTCGTTAGTTTTAGGAGACAGTTCATATAATGTGCACCCTATTGCAGGACAAGGATTTAATTTAATACTAAGAGATATAAAAAAACTCTCTGAATTTATTATAGAAAACCAATCTTTAGGTCTTCAAATTAAGGATTCTATGATTCTTGACAAATTCACACGTTCAAGAAAACCTGAAAATTTTTTATACGGATTAGGAATTAACTTTACTAGTAGATTTTTTAAACACAATAAAAGCACTTCTTTACTAAAAGAAATGATTTTTAAGGATATTAATAAGTTTAAATTCTTGAAAAAATTAAGTTTAAAAATCTCTGACCAGGGTATTTTCCCCTAAATATTAGAGTTACTCCGACTCAAACTGTATTAACTTTCTCTTTAGTTTTGTGCCTCCAGGTGCAGAAAAACCAGAAATTGTTCCATTAGATCTTATGACTCTATGACATGGAATAACCAAAATATGTTTATTTTGACCACAAACCTTTCCGACATATCTTGGAGAAATTTTAAATTTTCTGGCAATTTCCCCATAACTTTTTGTTTTGCCTTTTTTGATTTTCTTTAATTCTTTCCATATTTTTCTTTGTAAAAAATTTCCATAAACCTCGATAGGTATTTTTAAATTGTCAATTTTACCATCAAAATAAGCTCGAATACTGTATCTTAGTTTTCTCAAGCTTGGCGATGCTACACCTCTACTTTTGAGCTTTTTAAATTGAATAGAAGTTATTTTTTTGTTTAATTCAGAGGCTGAAATCCAGCCAAACTTAGTATTAAAAGAAATGGAATTTTCCATGTAATCTATGATAATTAAAAACAAAATTTAATAAATGAATATATTCGCATTATCCTCAGGAAAAGGCCCAAGTGGTATAGCTATAGTAAGAATATCGGGTCCACAGACCCTCACTATTTGTAAGTCTTTAACCAATGAAAAAAATATTAAATCTAATGAGATAAATTTGTGTAAATTTGTAGACCCAAAAAATAAAAAAATTATTGATCCTGAAGCACTGCTTTTATGGTTTCCTAAACCCCATAGTTTCACTGGGGACGACTTAGCCGAACTCCATATTCATGGAAGTAATGCTGTAATAAGCTACCTTTTAAAGGTTTTGTCAGACCAAAAAAACTGTAGATTGGCCGAACCTGGTGAATTCACTAAGATAGCATTTCAAAACAACAAGATAGATTTAATAAAGGCAGAAAGTATCGGAGATTTGATACATGCCGAAACTGAGCTTCAAAGAGAACAGGCGGTAAATTTGGTTCAAGGATATGCATCTAAATACTATGAAAATTTAAGGAGTAAATTAGTAAAATCATTATCATACATAGAGGCAAAAATAGATTTTGCAGAAGATGATCTTCCAGAGAGTGTTTTAAAGGAAGTTAAGAAATCAATCAAACAAGTGTACATTGATATTAAGCGAATTTTAGAGGACCACAAAGTTGGGGAAAAAATTAGAGATGGCTTTAGAATATCTATTATAGGGGATGTAAACGTTGGAAAGTCATCCCTATTAAATCTACTTGCTAAAAGAGATGCAGCCATTGTTTCAGAGGAGGAAGGTACGACAAGAGATGTTGTTGAAACCTATTTGAATATAGATGGATATCCTGTGATTTTGGCGGATACAGCAGGTATAAGAAAGGCGAAAAACAAAGTTGAAAAAGAGGGCATTAAAAGAGCTATTACAAAAGCAAAAGAGGCTGATTTAACTTTAGTTATGATGGATGCATCAAAAAAAACAATCAATAATGATGTTAAAAAATTAATAAATAAAGACTGCATAATAGTTTTCAATAAGTCGGATTTAAGTAAAAAAACTCCCAAAAATGAATTTGATAAAAATAGTCAAATTTTGATATCAGTAAAAAACAATAAAAATATTGATACTCTCATTAAGATAATAAAAGAGAAGTTAAGTAAAAAATTTATGAAAGCAAATAATATTTTAGTTACTAGGGAAAGGCATCGAGCGAAACTTAATGCGGCATTAAAAGAAATAGAAAAATTTTTAAAGAAAGATCAAAAAAAAGAGATAGAGACAGCCGCGGAAGACCTTAGACTTGCCACAAGGCACCTTGGGAGTATAGTAGGTAAGGTTGATGTAGAAGAAATACTTGGATCTATATTCCAGGACTTTTGTATTGGTAAATAATCCATCTTTGAGCTTGTAATATCATATTTCATCGATACATTTGTCATATGAGCAATAAAATGACTTTTGATGTGGCTGTAATAGGCGGCGGACACGCTGGATGTGAGGCAGCAGCGGCATCGGCCAGAATGGGTGTAAATACTGGTCTTTTTACACACAAAATAGAGACTATAGGTGAAATGTCATGCAATCCGGCCATCGGAGGACTAGGCAAGGGTCACTTAGTCCGAGAAATTGATGCATTGGACGGAGTTATGGGTGTTGTAGCAGACAAATCAGGAATTCAGTTCAGATTATTGAATAGAAGCAGGGGACCAGCAGTCAGAGGACCACGAACTCAGTCAGACAGGAAGCTTTACAAGAAATATATGCAGGAGTTATTACTTAACTATGAAAATCTAGAGGTGATAGCTGATCCTGTTGTAAAATTCATCTTCGAGAAAGACGAAATTAAAGGCTTCATTTGTCAAAGTGGAAAAGAGGTAGTGTGCAGTCAGTTAATTCTTACCACAGGAACTTTTTTAAATGGTTTAATACACATAGGTGAAAAACAGATACCAGCTGGAAGATATGATGAAAAACCTTCTACAGGTCTAAGCGAACAATTAGAAAAATTTAATATCAAAATTGGAAGGCTAAAAACTGGTACACCCCCACGTTTAGATGGAAGAACTATTAATTATGAGAATCTTGAAATGCAGCCAGCCGATAATGAACCATACTTTTTTTCATTTCTAACTACTAAAGCGATTAATAAACAAATTAGTTGTGGAATGACTTATACTAACGACACTGTACATAAAATTATAAGCGATAATATTTCAAGAAGCGCAATGTACTCCGGTAACATCAAAGGGGTGGGTCCAAGATACTGTCCATCTATCGAGGACAAAATTGTTAAGTTTAAGGAAAAACAAAAGCACCAAATTTTTTTAGAGCCTGAAGGATTAGACGATCATACAGTTTATCCTAATGGTATTTCGACCTCCTTACCAGAGGATGTTCAGCTTAAAATATTAGCTAAAATTAAGGGTTTGGAAGAGGTTAAAATGGTAAGAGCAGGTTACGCTATTGAGTACGATTATGTAGACCCAAGAGAGCTAAAAGCGAGTCTAGAGGCCAAAAAAATAGCGTCTCTTTTCTTGGCCGGTCAAATTAATGGTACAACAGGTTACGAGGAAGCAGCAGCTCAGGGTTTGATAGCTGGAATTAATGCCGCTCGAAAAGTCAAAAAAGAAAATGAATTTATTTTAGATAGAGCGAGTTCGTATATTGGGGTAATGATTGATGACCTTATTACAAAGGGTGTTTCTGAACCTTACAGAATGTTTACGTCTAGAGCAGAATACAGATTGTCATTAAGAGCAGATAATGCAGATAAAAGACTTACCCCGGCTGGAATTAAAATTAATTTAGTCAAAGAGGACAGAAAAAAATTATTTAATGACAAACAAAATAAAATAAATAATCTAGAAACTTCTTTGTCTAAAAAATTCATAACACCAAACGCAGCTGCAAAGCATTCAATTAAAATTGCAATGGATGGAGTTAAAAGATCCGGATTAGATATTTTGGGCGTAAAAAATGTTAAATTAAGTCACATTAGATCAATTTGGGTTGATATACCCTATTATGGTCGTTACATTGATGAGCAGGTTGAAATCAATGCTCATTACCTTGGCTATCTACCTAAACAAGAAAGCGATATTAAAACTTTCAAAAAGGACGAAGGTTTAATAATACCTGCTGGCATTGATTATGACTCTTTTAGTAGTTTATCGAATGAAGTTAAGTCAAAATTGAAATTGATCAGGCCCAAGACTTTAGGACAGGCCCTTAGGATTGATGGAGTGACTCCTGCAGCAGCGATTCTTTTGTTGGGAGCTATAAAAAGGGCTAAAAATAGAGTACCAGCCTAGAATACGCATGAGTCTTAGTGAATCTAAGGTCAAATCAAAGCTAATTTTATCAAAAAATCTTAATTTCAATGATAAAAAATTAAAGTTAATCGAGTTATTTGTTCAGGAACTTTTAAATTATAACAAAAAATATAATTTAATCTCAAAGACTTCCGAGAAGGACATTTGGAACAGGCATGTCTTGGATTCTGCTCAACTAATAAAGTATATCGATCATAAAAGTTTTAATAGCTTAGCAGATTTGGGTACTGGTGGAGGTTTTCCTGGTATTATTTTATCTATTTTTTATAGTGATATTCTCACGTTTCACGTGAAACTTTATGAAAAATCCAATGTTAAAGTTAACTTTATAAAAACTGTTATAGATAAACTAAGTATTAAAAATGTGCGTATATACGATAATGATTATCAATCTCATATATTAGATACTGATTACGTGGTGTGTAGGGCTTTTAAAAAATTACCTGAAATATTAAGAATTTCACGTGAAACTCTGAAAAAACCCCATAAACTTATTGTTATGCTAGGAAAGAGTGCACAGGATGAATTAAATAAAGCTTCAAAGGGTATGATTTATAAGTATAAGCTAGTACCTAGCATCACTGAAAGTGATTCAAAAATACTTTTAGTAGATGCTACAAAATAAATTGTGGCTAGATCTATAATATCAGTAATAAATCAAAAAGGTGGAGTCGGAAAAACTACGACCGTAATAAACCTTGCAACAGCTTTAACAAAAAAAGGAAAAAAAATTTTAGTAATTGATCTAGATCCCCAGGGTAATGCTACGACCGGTTTAGGCAAGTCGAACAACGATGAAGATAAAAGTATATACAATGTCCTTATTGGAAAAACACAAGTTCAAAAAGCAATTCAAGAGAGTACTGTAACCGGCCTAGATATAATAGGCTCAAATGTCAATCTATCAGGATTGGAGGTAGAAACAGCAAATGATGCCAATAGGGCCTTCCTATTAAAAGAAATTTTAAGCAAAAGTGAAGATTCACATTTAAACAAATACGACAATATCTTTATCGACTGCCCACCCTCTCTGAGTTTGCTAACAATAATGTCTTTAGTGTCAGCAGATGAGTTGCTAATTCCACTCCAAACAGAATTTTTTGCATTAGAAGGCATAACTCAACTAATGAAAACAATTGATAGAATAAAAGTTAATCTAAATCCAACTCTTGGTATTAGAGGGGTACTATTAACAATGTTTGACAAAAGAAATAAACTCTCTTCTCAAGTAGATATCGAAGCCAGAAATCATTTTAAAGATAAGGTATACAAAACAGTTGTCCCAAGAAACGTCAGACTATCCGAGGCACCTTCTCACGGTATGCCTTGTTTAATTTATGATAAAAATTGTTCAGGTAGTAAGTCGTACATTAATTTAGCTGAAGAGTTTATAAACCAGAATAATCAAACTATGGGTAGCGCAGCATGAATGCCGCAAAAAAAGGTCTTGGCAGAGGTTTATCGGCTTTGTTTGGAGATATAGAAAAAAAATCTGGATCAAATCAAAATCAAATAAATAAAGTTCCGATAGCTGACTTGCAACGCAGTAAATATCAACCAAGAATTATTTTTGATGAAGAAAAAATTATTGAACTATCATCATCAATTAAAGAAAATGGCGTGATACAACCAATAGCTGTAAGACCTAATAGTTACGAGCCTGGCAAATATGAAATTGTTGCAGGAGAGAGAAGATGGCTAGCAGCACAAAAAGCGGGACTTAATGAAGTACCAGTTATTGTTTTGGATCTCGATGATAAAAAAAGTTTAGAAATAGCCATAGTAGAAAATGTCCAGAGGCAAGATTTAAATGCAATTGAAGAGGCTAAAGGGTATCAAAGATTAATAAAAGAGTTTGGTTACGACCATGAAAAAATTTCAAAATTTATGTCAAAAAGCAGAAGCCATATAAGCAATACCTTAAGATTACTTACACTTCCACAAGACATATTATCTATGATTGAAGAAGGAGAGTTAACAGCCGGACAAGCTAGACCTCTTATTGGACTTCCAAATGCTAGTGATATTGCCGAAAATATTGTGAGAAAAAAAATAAGTGCTAGGGAAGTCGAGTCTTTAACCAAAATTAAAAAAGCACCGAAAAAATCTAAAACAGAAGATCCAAACATCACTTTTGTAAGAAATGAAATAGAAAGTAAATTGGGCTTAAATGTTGAAATATCAAATAAAAAAAACAATTCCGGTAAAATTACAATTAAATATAAATCGTTAGATCAATTCGAATTAATTTCTAAGAAACTTATGAAGTAGAAATAGCCTTGTTATAAAGATTTATTATTAGATTTTTAATTAATGTATTATTATTTGTACTCACATTTGTTTTAATTAAAACTTCTACATTAAATAATATTTCTCTAGCCTCTATTAACTTTTTAGGACTCCATTTTTTAATTTGTTTTAAAAGTATACCTTTATCTTTCCAGAAGATAGGCGGTCTTAAATTATCAATAGCTTTTTCGAAGTTTTTATCTTTAGCATATTGATTATTTAGGTCTCTTAGTTTTTGAATCCTTCTACTTAAATTATTTAAATACAAATAGGCTTCTTCATTTTGCATTATTACATTTCCTAAATTTTTGTTTAAATTTTCTTTTTCTCCACCTAAACAAGCATCTCTTACACTGTCGAAGTCTAAATTATGTATGTTATTCAACACTTCTGGAAGCTTTTCAAATTCTATTTTCTTGTCCAAAAAAAGTGATTTTATTTTATTTATTTCATGAGATAAAGTTTTTCTGTCCATACCAGAGTTGCTAATAAGTAGGTTTATAACTTCCTGGTTTAATCCGACAAATCCCTCAAGTTTCTTTCTGAGGTATTCACTTAGGTTTCGGTGTGTGTCTTGGTAACATGCTACAATTCCAGTGTTTTTTCCCTTTTCAAACATTCCACGGATAACAGATTTTTTTTCTAAATTCTGTGCAAAAAGTATTACTTTAAAATTTAGGTCAGGGTTTTCTAAAATTTGCTCAATTTTTTTTTTAATCTTATCTGAAACTTCGTTTATAAAAATTAATTTTTTTTTACTAAATAAGGAAATATTATTTAATTGTTCATTTAAAAGTTCCTCATTTTTTAATATTTCATTTTGATTAAAGTTAATCTGTTCATATTCTTTAAAAAATTTTTTTATTTCGATTTTAATATCATCTTTTAAGCCAATATTTTCGCCATATATCAGCGCCAAGGAATATTTATCAAGAATAGATATATTTTTTTCAATTATAAAACTTTTTAAAATCATTTATTTTGATAAATAGAAGTTAAACTAATTAATATTTCATTTGCAATAGTTTCAATCATATTTTCCATAGCTTTTTTTTCACTATTTAGTGTATCAAGGTGCACTTCTGCTGCTACATAATTTTGTTCTCTAGAATAAACCCCAGATAAAACTATCTCATTTTTTTCATATTCTGTTGCTGTAATCTCAAAATTTAAACTAACAGAATATTCTAAAACTTTGCCTGTATCACTTTTGTTTGCTATTACGTTTTTTTTGTTAGCTTTAATAGTAATGGTTAAATTATTTCCTTCTTTACTAGATGTAATTAAGTTGTTTTTTAGAAGGCTACCAAGTCTTTTATTGCCCTCTAATTCAAACTTTTTTATACTGAATTTTTGATTTTCGGCATTAAACAACGGTTGGTATCCGCAACCTGATAAAAAGTTAAAAATTATAATAAACAAAAAAACTTTATTAAGTTTAAAATTTTTCATTTAGTTATAAAATTTATTATTTTATTTTTAACAAATATATTTTTCATAATCTTCTTGTCTTTTAAATTTTTAGTAATGTTCTCAACTTTTTTAGCAGCATCTATAACCTCTTTTTCAGAGCTATCTTTATTTGTAGAAATTAAACCTCTTTTTTTTCCATCGACTTGAACTACAATTGTTACTTTATCATCAATTAAAAGGTTTTTTTCAATTTTTGGCCACTCAATTTTTGTGTAAAAATCTTTACCTTCAAGTTCAGATAAGCATTCCCAGGATAAATGAGGTGTAAAAGGCATCATTGCTTTCATAATATTAATTTGTGCACTTAAAAAAAGTTGATTACCAACGTTTTTAGCCAAGCTTTCCTCCAGAAAACGAATTGCTTCATATACATTTGCTATTGCTACATTAAGACTAAATTTTTCAATCAAATTTGTAATTTTGAATAAATATTTATTAATATTTACAAGAAAAGTTTTTTCTTCTTCCTTTTTAGATGTCATATTTTTTCTTTCTAAAATCTTACAATTTAATTTCCAAACTCTTTGAATAAATTTATGCGCTGCGGCTACACCTTCATTTGACCATTGAATGTCTCTATCAGGCGGGCTGTCAGAAAGCATGAACCATCTAATAGCATCTGCCCCATAAATTTTAATCATACTTTCTGGATCAACTACATTTTTTTTAGATTTTGACATTGCTTCAGCTGGTCCAACAACAACTTTTGATTTATCAATTTTAGACATTTGTTCTGGACTTAACCATTCACCTTTTTCATTTTTATATGTTTCATGACAAACCATTCCTTGAGTGAAAAGTCCTTTAAAAGGTTCCTTAATTTTAATATCTGTATCATTTAATTTAATAGCTCTCATAAAGAATCTTGAATACAGGAGATGTAGTATTGCGTGTTCAACACCACCAATGTACTGATCTACTGGCATCCAATAACTAAATGCCTTTTTGTCAAAAGGTTTATCCTTTAATCTTGGTGAACAAAATCTTATAAAGTACCATGAAGAGTCAACGAAAGTATCTAAAGTATCTGTTTCTCTAATTGCACTCTCTCCTGTTTTTTTATATTTAGTTTTTTTCCAAGTCGGATGATTTGCAAGTGGATTTCCCTTTGAGTTTAAGTCGACATTTTCAGGTAATTTTATAGGAAGTTCACTTCTATCAACAGGAACAACTTTTCCATCTTTAAGATATATCATAGGTATAGGGCATCCCCAGTATCTTTGTCTGGATATCCCCCAATCTTTTAGTCTAAAAGATATTTTTTTATTTCCTATTTTTTTTCTTTCTATCTCTTGTATTATTTTTCTTTTTGCATCCTCTATATTTAAATTATTTAAAAATTCTGAATTAATAATTTTCCCATCTCCAGTATATGCTTTTTTTAGTTTTTTATTTTCTTTTAATTCTTCAGATTCCACTACTTGTATTATTTCAAGATTATATTTGATCGCAAAGTCAAAGTCTCTTTGATCATGAGCGGGACATCCGAAAATAGCACCTGTCCCATAATCCATCAAAATAAAATTTGCAACGTAAATTGGTATAGTTTTGTTTTTTATAAAAGGGTGTTTTGCATTAAGACCAGTTTTAAAACCGATTTTTTCTGCATTTGCAATCGCTTCTTCAGTAGTACCGACCTCAGATGATTTTTTTTTAAATTTTATAAAATCTTCTAGTTTTTCAAATTCTTTGCACATAGGATGGTCTACTGAAAGTGCCAAAAAAGTGGCTCCAAATATGGTATCTGGACGAGTAGTAAAAATTTTTATTTTATGATTCTCGCCAATTTCAAAATCAATTTCACACCCAATTGATTTACCAATCCAATTTTTTTGCATCAATTTTACTTTTTCTGGCCATTCATCTAACAACTTTAAATCTTCAAGTAATTCGTTAGAAAATTTAGATATATTAAAAAACCATTGAGATAATTTCTTTCTTTCTACAACTGCATTAGATCTCCATCCTTTTCCATCTATTACTTGTTCATTAGCTAAAACTGTTTTATCAACCGGGTCCCAATTAACATAAGTTTCTTTTTTTAGAATTAATCCTTTTTCATAAAAATCAATAAAAAGTTCCTGTTGATGTTTATAATATTCCTCGTCACATGTAGAAATTTCTAAATCCCAATCAATTGATAAACCGAGTGATTGAAGCTGTTTCTTCATGGTTGTAATATTTTTTTTAGTCCAGTCTTTTGGATCTAAATTATTCTCTCTTGCTGCATTTTCAGCAGGCATACCAAAAGAGTCCCAACCCATCGGATGCAAAACATTAAATCCATTCATTGATTTATATCTAGCTAGAACATCTCCAATAGCATAATTCCTTACATGTCCCATATGAATTTTACCAGAGGGATAAGGAAACATTTCTAAACAATAAAATTTTTTGTTTTTTTTTGTGTTCTTAAAAACAATTTTTTCTTTTAGCCAGAAGTTTTGCCATTTTTTGTCAATTTCCTTTACATTAAGTTTGTTCATTAAATGACTTAGTTCTATTTAATTCTTCTTCTTTTTCTCTTTATCTTGAATTTTTAATTGTGCAGCTTTTTTAATAATGTCAGACCTAATAGTCTGCTCAAGTTTTGGCGAGGAGATTTTTTGAATAATACAATTTTCTCCTTTTTTACATGTTTTTTTGTGGACTATAATTTTTAAGCTATCAGCCCTTATTTCGTTAGACAAAAATCTAATTGTAAATTTAAGTGATTCATTGGCAGTATTAGCGTCAGTATACCAATCTGTTATTATCATTCCACCCGAGTAATCTACTGTAACCAAAGGCATAAAATCTATTACATCAAAACTAGCTCTCCAAAGAGGATTTGAAGTACTAAATTCATAAGTAGTTTTGCTATTTCCTATATTTTTAAGACTTATTCCTTTTCCTTCCTCAACATTTTTTCTAGCTCTTTCTATTCCGCCCTCTGGGGTACTTACCTTACCACCAGGAAGTTTTGCGAATGGTCCGCCGCCGCAAGAAAATAAAAACAAAGAAGTCAGCACTATTATTACTGATTTAAATAAAAAGTTTATAAGGTTACGCATATTTTTTATTATCGCATACTTTACAAATAAGCAGTAAAAAAGCCTATTTTTTATGTGGTATTTATACAACATATCGATAAAAAATGAGTTAAATCAAGTAAAAACGCTGTGATATTTAACATTTTAAGCTATTTTTTAGCGTTTATTTAAATAAACAACAATTAAAAGGAGATAAACATGAAAACATTAACTAAAGTTGGATTGTCTGCCTTAGCTGGAGCATTGGCTGTAACATCTGCAAACGCAGGTGAAATGTCATTATCTGGATCTATCGTAGCATCTTACTCAAAAGGTAGTGGTTATCATACAACTGGAAACCCTTTAGCAATGGATAAAGAATTATCTGTTACTGGTTCTGGTGAATTAGATAACGGAACTACTGTTAGTTACAAACAAACAATAACTGATGCAATGGCTTTCAACGATTCTGAAGTAGTATTCGGAAACGTAATGGGAACTACTGCTTCATTAGCGATGACATCTGCTGGTGACCCAATGTCAGCAATTGATGACGTTACGCCGACTGCTTTTGAAGAAGCAAACGCGGTAACTGGATCAATTAAAGACGTTAACGGTATCGACGGAACATACTCGCTAAGACTAACTCAAGCAGATTTACTTGGAACTGGTTTTACAGTTGATGCAGCGTACACATGGGAACATGGTTCGGGCGATGCAGGAACTGAAAAAGGTTCTTCAGGTGTTGATGCTGACGGTTCAGAAGATGGTTATTCTGTAGTAGTAAAAGGTTCAGTGCCTATGGTTGATGGCTTAGATGTTGGTGTTGGTTACACAATGCTAAATGCTAAAGCTCTTACAACAGGTGAAAGAGACCAAGAAGAAGGTACAGCGTATATTAAATATTCGTCTGGACCAGTTTCTGTTGGTTACCAAAAAGGTGCAGTATCTGTAGAAGGAACTGCGGAAAATCTTTATGTGAACGAGTACATTGGTCTTTCATATAAAATTTCTGACAGCATATCTGTTTCTTACAACGAAGCAGAATCAAGAAAAACTGCTGACACAGCAGCTGATATAGTACAAGAGTGGGATTCAATTTCACTTTCTTACACAGCTGGTGGAATGACATTAGGTATAGTTGATCAAGAAGTTGACAACGCTACTTACACTTCTGGAAGAACTTCAGAAGAAACTGCATTCCAAATGACAGTTGCGTTTTAAGTAACTAAATACTATTTTTAAAAAAAGCCGGCATGTATTTGCCGGCTTTTTTTTTATCTTTTAGCAAAGCACATCCGTGCACATTCAAAATTTTTATTTTTCTAAAGTTTTTTTCATTTATGCCACCTAAAGCAATAAATTTTCTTGAAAAATTTCTTGTTAGCAAGTTGAATTTTAACGTTCCAAGATTACCTTTTTTATATTGGTTCGATGTTTCAAATATTCTTGATAGGACGATATAATCGCAGCCTTGTTGTATTTTTTCTCTAATTTCAGCAACATTGTGAGCACTACCTATTATCTCAATTTTTGGATTAATTTTTTTTAAATGTTTATATTGTTTTTTGTTATAAGCAGAAATATAAAATTTATTTGATCTCAACGATAATAAAATTTTTAAGTTATTAGGAACAAATAACCCAATATTTCTGCTTTTACATTTATAATTAAATTTCTTTAAATCATCTCTATTAAATTTATCCGGGTTTCTAAGAATTAAAATTGCACCTGTCTTTTTTGCATAATCTAGGTTAATTTCATCCAATTTTTCTGTTATGAAGTATAAATAAAATTTTTTTTTAATCATGAATAACGAAGTTATAAATAAGTTAAAAGTAATACAAGAAAATATAAAAAATTTAAATGATAATTCAATTCAAAGAAGTATAATTTGCGTATCTAAAACTTTTTCTATCGACAAACTAATGCCACTAATTGACTTTGGTCATACTCATTTTGGTGAGAATAAAGTTCAGGAAACTGAGATGAAGTGGTCCGAGATTAGGAAAACAAATAAGAATATTAAAATTCACATGGTTGGTAAATTGCAAACCAATAAAGTTAAAAAAGCAATTCATTTATTCGAATTTATTCATTCACTTGATAGTTCAAAATTAGCAGACGCCTTGAATAAGGCAGAGACTGAAAATAATAAAAAAATTTCTTATTTTATTCAAATTAATATCGGTAATGAAATTCAAAAATCCGGAATTCCTACAAAGGATGCAAAAAACTTCTTAAATTATTGTAAGTTTGATAAAAAACTAAATGTTATCGGACTAATGGTCATACCTCCAAACGATGAGAATACTGAAAAATATTTTGAAGAAGTTTCAAAATTAAACTCTGAACTTGGTTTAAAACATTTAAGCATGGGGATGTCATCAGATTATGAAAAGGCAGTTAAGTTTAACGCTACTTTTCTTAGGATAGGATCTGGAATTTTAGGACCTAGAACTTTTAAGAAATTATAAATTTTGTTTTTTTTGTAATAAACGGCAAGATTCTAATTAAATCCTTTTTTTTTATAGAAACGCATCCTTTTGTGGGACTAAGTTTTTTAGTTGAAACATGTAAAAAAATTGCACTTCCTTTATTTTTAACCACAGGATTTGAATTAAAATTTAAAACCAAAATTAAATCATAAATATTTTTTTTGAGATATAATCTTTCATGGTTTTTTTTAAAGGGCAGAAAAACTAATTTATTATAAAGTGATGAAGTTGGATCATCACACCAACCTAAGTTTTTTTTTATTTTCTTTTTTTTGATATATGTAAAAATATTCCTTACTCTGTCTGCTCTATACAATAATAGCTTAAAATTAAAAGATCCCCTGGGAGTTTTGAGATCACCCTCTCTTTTTCTATGAGTTAAACCCCTTTTACCTATTGAACATTTTATCTTATAATCCCTAAAGTAAAGAATATTTTTTTTTAAATATATATGCATATTAAATCTTACAATATTAACGTTGCATGTTTTTGCAATGAAAATTTTACAAAGTCTTTAGAAGAATTAAAATCTTTTTTTGGATTTAATTTAATTTCTAAAAATATTGATGATGAAGACTTAAAAGCAAATAAATTTCATGCCATAATCACTGATCTAGATAATAATAAGAAAAAATTTATTCATGATACAAATATACCAAAAATTCTTATTCAAAAAGATATTCAAGGAAGTAAACCAAAGGAAAGCTTTGGACTTATAGCAAAACTTCCACTTAACGTTGTTCAATTTAATCAAGATGTAATAGATGTTTGTAAAAAACATGAATTTAATAAAAACTCTTTAATAAAAATTAAAGATTATACCCTTGATAAAAATGCGAGGATTTTAATAAAAGAAAATACAAAACTTCAAGTTACCGAAAAAGAAATCATTTTTATTGAAATGTTATATTCTTCTCAAAAGCCCCTTAGCCGAAATTATATTTTAAAAAATATTTGGAACTACTCATCTGAAACAGATACTCATACAGTTGAAACACACATATATAGATTAAGACAAAAAATTAAAAAAAAATTTGAAGACAATAACTTTATTAAAAACTCTAAAGATGGATATTCATTGTGAAGAAAAGAAATATTTTTGCTAAAGATTTATTTTCAAAGAAATATCATAAACGTATTGTTAAACCAAAAAAAGGTAAGGGAAGTTACAACAGAAAAAAAATTAAGAAAGTCTAGCACCAATTTTCTGAATAATTTTAGAAGACATCTCAGTTCCCTTGGCCAAACTGTCTTTATTAGATAATTTATTTATGTAGCCATGTAAAAATCCAGCTGCAAAAAGGTCTCCTGCTCCTGTCAAATCTACAATTTTTAAATTTTTTTGTATACCGCATTGTATTACTTCATTTTTGTTAATCACAACGCTCCCTTTTTCTCCTCTAGTTATTACTAATATTTTTCCAAGATTTTTTCCAAAAGAAATTACATCATCAAAATTTTTAGCATCTATAAGAGAATGAATTTCTTGTTCATTAGCAAAAGTAATATCTAGTTTATTTTTAACTAAACCCAAGAAGTCGTTTTTATGTCTATCTACACAAAATTTATCTGATAAAGACATAGCAGATATATTTGAAATATTAATAGCTTTTTCTATTGCTTTCTTTTGCTCATTACCATCCCATAAATAACCTTCTAAAAAAACTATTTCACTTTTTTTTATAGAATTTATATCAATATCTCTTACATTAATTTTATTGGCAATTCCTAAAAAAGTACACATTGTTCTCTCAGAATCTGGGGTTATTAAAACCAAACAAGTTCCGGTAGGTAATTTTTCCTTTTTTTTCGAATAAAAATATTTTACTCTTTCTTTTTTAAGGCCTTCTTCGTATTTATTTCCTAATTCGTCGTCACATATTTTACCAATAAAACCTACATCATTACCAAGTTGTGCTAGACCAACAATTGAGTTTGCTACAGAACCTCCTGAAATTGTTTCTTCAATCTTTAAATTTGATAATAGATTTTTAAGTTCAGCTTCATCAACCAATTTCATCGTACTTTTTGTAAGATTATTTTTAATCAAAAAATCATCTTTCACCCTGCAAATTACATCTACTATAGCATTTCCCATTCCAAGAATTTTCATATTAAGCTTTCTTTGTTTTTATAGGTATTTTTCGATTAGGATAACAAGTCGTACAGATTTTACAAGTTACACCATAGCATTCTCTAGCTTTACAATATTCCCTTCCATAATAAATTATTTGAAGATGAAGTTTGTTCCACGATTTTTTAGGGAATAATTTCTTTAAATCCTTTTCAGTTTGAATGACGTTTTTTCCATTTGTTAGACCCCATCTTTGTGCCAAACGATGAATATGTGTATCTACAGGAAAAGCTGGTACCCCAAATTTTTGAGACATCACTACACTTGCAGTTTTATGTCCAACACCCTGTAAATTTTCGAGATCTTCAAAACTTTTTGGAACTTTACCTTTGTGTTTTTGAATTAGTTGTTTCGATAGAGTATAAACACTTTTTGCTTTGTTTCGAAAAAGACCTATACTTTTAATTAATTTCTCGATTTTCTTTCTTCCTAATTTTACAAAATGCTCAGGTCTATAATACTTTGGATAAATATTTTTTGTAACATTATTAACGTTTAGATCAGTAGTTTGCGCGGATAGTGCTACAGATACTAGTAAAGTGAATGCATTTTTGTGTTTTAAAGGAATTGGAGTTTCCGGATAAATTTTATTAAGAATTTTTAATATTATTCTAGCTCTTTTAGCTCTACTCATTATTTTAAATTTATTTAAAATTTAAAACATTTCTCATAGAGTATAAACCTGGTTTTTTATTCATTAACCATTTTGCTGCAGTCAATGCACCTTCCGAGTATAAAGCTCTATCAAAAGATTCATGATTTAGAGTCACTATTTCTTTTCCACTCGAGAATTTTATTTCATGCTCTCCAACCACTTTACCTTTTCTAATTGAATTAAAGTTAATTTTTTTACTATAAGGAAAAGTTCTTTTATTTAAATATTTTTTTCCTATAATTTTATTTAAATCTTTATTTCTTCCCAAAGCCACACCTTTTCCAAGCATTAAGGCTGTACCTGAGGGATGATCTTTTTTATGTTTATGATGTACTTCATAAACTTTACTTAAAAAATTATTTCCTAGTGATTTTGAAGTAATTTCAGTTAGGTATACAAGTAAATTTACTCCTAGACTCATATTTCCTGCTTTCAAAATTGGAATTTTTTTTGAATATTTTTTAATTAACTTCTCTTCCTTTTTGGAAAAACCTGTTGTTCCGATAACAACTCTTTTCTTTAATTTTGATGCAATTTTGAGCACCTCAAGTGTACACTTTGGAACCGTAAAATCTATAATAACATTTGAATTTTTAAATGCATTTTTTGAATTTAATTGAGGTTTTAAACCTGATATTTTTTTATTTATTATTTTATTTTCTGTTATAGAAATAACCCTAAAATTTTTTAAAGATTTAGAAGACTTTATTAGTTGCTGTCCCATTCTTCCAAGACATCCAGTAATTGTTAAATTGATTTTTTTCATCTATTGTTTCCAAAATTTTTTTGCTTTATCAAAAAAACTTTTAATTAATGGATTTGATTTATTATCCTCTAAATTTTTAAACTCTGCCAAAAGCTCTTTTTGTCTTTTAGTCAAAGAAGTTGGTATTTCAGTGATGACTCTAATGTATAGATCTCCAAATAAATTTCTTTTTAATACCGGCATACCTTTTCCTCTAAGTCTTAACTGTTTTCCGCTTTGAGTTCCAGAAGGAATTTTAATTTTGGTCTTCCCACCATCTATTGATGGTACTTCCACATTTGCTCCTAAAGCTGCATCTGTAAAAGTAATTGGGAGTTCGTAAAATAAATTTTCCTCAGATCTTTTAAAAATCTCATGTGGTTTTACCGATATAAATAAGTATAAATCTCCATAAGAGCCACCTTTAGTTCCAGCCTCTCCTTTACCAGCAATTCTTATTCTTGTACCATCATCAACACCTTTTGGAATTTTTACTGAAACAGACTCATTGGATTGAGTCTTACCTGCTCCACTACAATTGTTACATGGATTAGATATTTTTTCCCCCTCACCACTACATTCTGGGCATGTTTGTTGAATGGTAAAAAAACCTTGGCTAGATCTTACTTTACCCTGTCCACCACAATAATTGCATGCAGATGGTTTTGAACCAGGTTTTGCGCCACTGCCAGAACAAGTTTTACATTTTTTATAAGTTGTGTAATTAATTTTTTCTTCTTTTCCATTAAAAGCATCATTTAAATCTATCGTGATATCATATCTTAAATCATTTCCTCTGTTATTTCTCCGTCCTCTTCTAGACTGTCCAGAACCACCAAACCCAAAGTCACCAAAAACATCTTCAAAAATATCTGAAAAAGAGGATGAAAAATCAAAGTTACCAAAACCTCCTTGCCCACCACCTTGAAAAGCAGCATGACCAAATTGATCATAATTTTCTCTTCTCTTATCATCGGAAAGAACGTGATATGCTTCACTTCCTTCTTTAAATTTTTCTTCAGCGCCTTTATCTCCTTTATTTTTGTCAGGATGATATTTGAGCGCTAGTTTTCTGTATGCTTTTTTTATTTCGTCTTTACTGGATGATTTTTTAACCCCTAAGACTTCATAATAATCTCTTTTTGACATGAGATGATTTGCTCCTGATAATTAGTCTTAGGCTCTTTTTTGTTTATCTTCTTTTTCGTCTACAACTTCTGCATCAACTACATTATCTTTTTGTTTATTATCTTTATTATCTTTTTTATCAGAAGCTGAGCCATCAGTTTTTTGTTGGCTTTTATAAACCGCTTCTCCTAACTTCATAGAGGCTTGGATTAAAGATTGAGTCTTTTTCTTTACTTCCTCCGTGTCTGTTCCTTTTAATGCGTTTCTTAGATCAGATATTCCAGTTTCGATGGCTTTTTTTTCTGTTTCTGTAATTTTAGAACCATGCTCTTTAAGATTTTTTTCAGTAGAATGTATTATAGTATCAGCTTGGTTTCTTGAATCCACTGACTCTCTTTTTTTCTTATCAGATTCTTTATTCGCCTCAGCATCTTTTACCATTTTTTTAATATCTTCTTCTGACAAACCTCCCGAAGCTTGAATTTGAATTTTTTGCTCTTTTCCAGTACCTTTGTCTTTCGCGGACACGCTTACAATACCATTTGCATCTATATCAAAAGTTACTTCAATCTGAGGAACCCCTCTAGGAGCAGGAGCGATGCCAACAAGCTCAAAATTACCTAAAATTTTATTGTCTGCTGCCATTTCTCTTTCACCTTGAAGTACTCTTATAGATACTGCAGGCTGGTTGTCTTCAGCAGTTGAAAAAACCTGGCTTTTCTTCGTTGGAATAGTAGTGTTCTTGTCAATTAATTTTGTAGATACCCCACCAAGTGTTTCGATACCTAAAGATAATGGAGTTACATCTAAAAGCAAAACATCTTTTACATCACCCTGCAACACACCAGCTTGAATAGCTGCTCCCATAGCAACTACTTCATCTGGATTAACACTCTTGTTCGGATCTTTTCCAAAGAAATTTTTAACAGTTTCAACTATTTTTGGCATTCTTGTCATTCCACCAACTAAAACAACTTCATTTATTTCGGCTGCAGAAAAACCAGAATCTTTAAGCGCAGTTTTACATGGCTCTAAAGTTCTCTCCACTAAGTTTTCAACCAAAGCCTCAAGTTTAGCCCTAGTAAATTTTAAATTTATATGTTTTGGTCCTGTCTTATCTGCCGTTATAAAAGGAAGATTAATTTCAGTTTGAGTTGCAGATGATAATTCTATTTTTGCTTTTTCAGCGGCTTCTTTTAATCTCTGTAAAGCTAGCTTGTCACTTTTTAAATCAATACCGCTATCTTTTTTAAACTCAGAAACTAAATAATCTACTATCGTATCATCAAAATCTTCCCCACCTAAAAAAGTGTCACCATTTGTAGATTTCACCTCAAATACTCCATCGCCTATTTCTAAAATAGATACATCAAAAGTACCACCACCAAGATCATAAACGGCAATTTTTTTTCCGCCCTTTTTATCTAAACCGTAAGCTAAAGATGCTGCTGTTGGTTCATTAATAATTCTTAAAACTTCTAATCCTGCAATTTTCCCTGCATCTTTCGTGGCTTGCCTTTGTGCATCATTAAAATAAGCTGGCACTGTAATAACCGCTTTAGTAACTGGTTGTCCCAAATGTTTTTCTGCTGTCTCTTTCATTTTTTGAAGAATGAAAGCTGATATCTGAGATGGAGAATATTTTTTGCCCTTAGCTTCTATCCAGGCATCATTTTTATCTGACTTAACTATTTTAAATGGAACTCTTTCAATATCTTTTTTTACTGACTGATCATCAAAAGTTCTTCCTATTAATCTCTTAGAAGCAAAAATTGTATCGTTAGGATTTGTTACAGCTTGTCTTTTTGCTGGTTGACCCACCAACTTTTCGTCTTTTTCAAGAAAGGCTACCACTGATGGAGTTGTTCTCTGACCTTCAGCATTCTCAATAACTTTGGCCTGCTTGCCTTCCATTATAGAAACGCATGAATTTGTTGTACCTAAATCTATTCCAATTACTCTACTCATAATAACTCCTATATGGGTATTTTTTTTTCCTCTGCAAGGTGAAAATAATTATTTTTTTTCATTTTTTTCAGGTTTTTTGACCTCATTTTGAGCTTTTTTTTTGGAAACAGCCACCAAAGACGGTCTCAACAATCTGTCACCAAACATATACCCAGCAAGCATTTCTTGAACAATAGTCCCTGGTTCAACTTTGTCATCTTCCATTTCAGTCATAGCTTGGTGGAAATTTGGATCAAATTTTTTATTTTTAGTATCAATTTTTTCAATTTTATTTTTTTTGAATATAGTAACTAGATCTTTTTCAATAATCTCAATATTATTTAAGAATTTATCTATATCTTTATTGTTTTTTAATACAGGATCATTTTTAATTGAAATATATGCTCTTTGTAAATTGTCTAAAATAACCAAATTTTCTTTTGCAAAATTGAAACCACCAAAATCTATTGCTTCCTTAATATCTTTTTCAAACCTTTTTCTTTGATTTTCTAGTTCAGCAAGTGATCTTAATAGTTTTTCTTCAGTAACTTTAAGCTTCTCTTCAGCAGTTAATTCTCTTTTTTCTTCCTTTTTTACAGGATCATCTTTTTTACTTTTATTATCTTCATCATTTAAATTAGCCATAAATTGTATATAGTTATGAAATATCTAATTTCCAGACCTTATGCAAAAAATTAACAAAATATTAATAGGAACTCATAATAAGGGTAAATTTATTGAGATTAGTGATCTACTACCAAAGAATATAGAAAAAATTTCACCAATAAAACTTGGCATCGAAAGTCCAGTTGAAAACGGTAAAACCTTTGAGAAAAATTCAGAAATTAAAGCTAGTTTTTTTTGCGATAAGTCAAAATTGGTAACTTTATCTGACGACTCCGGTTTAGAGGTTGATTGTTTAAATGGAGAACCGGGAATTTATTCATCTAGGTGGGCTGATGAATTAGGTGGTTTTGATAATGCAATGTTAAAAATTTTAGAGAAAGTAAAAAAAACTAATAAAAACACTAAAGCTCAATTTGTTAGCAGTTTAACTATTCAATGGCCAGATGGAAAAAAAATAACTGAAACAGGAATAATCAAAGGAAACATATCTAATAAAAGAGGAAAAAATGGTTTTGGCTACGATCCAATTTTTATACCAAATGGCTATTCCAAAACTTTTGCTGAAATGGATTATGAAGAAAAATTAAAAATTGACCATAGACAAGTTGCATATCAAAAGCTGTATAATCAAATTAAGGTTTATTTTTAATGAATTTATTCTCTTCTAATTTATATATTTCAAGTTTTTGTAAAACTTTATTATCAGATATTTTAAATTTACCAATTTTTGCTTTAATTTCTTTTTTAAAATTGAAATCACTTGCTGTATTTATCTTTATATTATTTTTCCAAAGATAGTATATTAAACCAATAGCATCATAAGATAATATTGTAATTTCACTTGGTTTATATTCATAATTTTTTAAAAATTTTTCATTAAACCTTTTAAAATTTTTTAAATTAATTGAAGGAAAATAAAAGCTCTTAATAGAGGTTTCTGACAAAATACTGTCATCAAACCATTGGTTAGCCGTAACTATTAATATATCTTTTTCTGAAACATCGGTATAAGCAAGCGATGTTAGAATACTTTTTAACCCATTTCCAAAATCAATAATAACCACTGAGTCAAAATTAACTTTTCCAAGAGTATATTTTTGTTTCAGTTGGTTTAGCTCCCTTATGTCTTTTGGCAGATCTGATTCTTCTAATTTTTTTATTCTTGCATTTAGGTTAATTTTTCTTCTTTTATAGTTAGTTAATTTTTCAATTTGACCAGTTAAAATTTTTGAGTCACTACTATATTTAAAAAGTTTTGCATTCTTGAAAGCGACGTTTTTTATTTCTTTTTCTACATGTTTAGAATTATTATTATCCGGGTAAAGAATTATTGTTTTTTTTCTTTTTTGATTATTAATAAATTTTTTTATAGCTATTAATTGAGACTCTAAATTAATACCCATCATTATTACATTTTTATCAATACCTGAACCCATATTTGACAAGGACAAGAAAATTAAATTTTCAAAATTTTTAATTTCTTTTGTGAAAGAAGAATCAACAGGACCAATAATAATTTTAATACCCTCTTCCTGAAATTCTTTACATGCTTCCACCACTCTTTTTTTGTCGTAACCAGAGTCCTTTGGATAAATTTTTATCGAATCATTTTTTATATCGTGTAAAGCTAAGTTTACAGAATAAAGTATTGTTTGACCTAACTCTTTAAATTCACCGGAGAATGGAGCTAATACTCCAATTTTTAGAATATTTGCCTGATTATTCTCGACCGAAAAAACATTACTATTAAAAGTAATCAATAAATAAGATAAAATTATCTTAAAGGTTTTTTTCATTTTTTATGAATAGTTTTTTACCAGGTTTATACATTGTTTCAACGCCAATAGGAAACCTAGAGGATATTACATTAAGAGCTTTAAATGTGTTAAAAAATTCTGATAAAATTCTTTGTGAAGATACCAGAAGATCAATAAAATTACTTAATTTCTATGGTATTAAAAAAAAGTTAATTCCTAATCATAAATTCAATGAAAAAAAAATATCAAATTCAATTATACAATCAATAAGTAATGGTGAGAGAATATCTATTATTTCAGATGCCGGTACCCCAATAATTTCTGATCCTGGATTAATCATTGTAAAAGAGTGTATCAAGAAAAAAATTGACGTATTTCCAATTCCAGGAGTTTCTGCAGTTTCAACAGCGATGAGCGTATCTGGATTTGATGATCAGTATTTCTTTTATGGGTTTTTACAAAAAAAATCCTCACTCATTGAAAAAGAAATTAATAAAATAAAAGATTATGATGTAAATATCGTCTTTTTTGTTCCAGCCGTAAAAATAAATTTTTATATCAAGTACTTTAAAAAGTTTTTTAAAGGCAGAAATATTTTTATTGGTAGAGAAATGACAAAAATTCATGAAACTTTTTATAGAGAAAATTTAGATAAATTCTCAGGTTTTAAAGAAAATTTAAAAGGTGAACTTACAGTTGTATTATCAAAAAAAATTAACAATACCCCACAAAAAAACTTTTTTGATGAGACTAAACTAAGAAAAGATATAGGAGCTTACTTAAAAAGATATAGCTTAAAAGATGTGGTTAAGTTGGTTTCAGAAAAAAATAATTTGTCTAAAAAGAAAGTATATAATATTTGTTTAAGTATAAAAAAAAAATGAAAAAATATTTAATATTAATTTTATTTAGTTTTTATCTTACATCTTGTGTAGGCACGTCTTCTGTTGGAATATTTGGATCAGGTGTAAGTGTTGCTTACGATCCAAGAACTGTTGGTATGCAAATTGATGATTCTATTATGCAAAAAAATCTAATGGCAAGGCTTACTTTGTCAGATAAAAAATATATCATCGATATAAGTACCAAAGTTATAGATGGACATATTTTTTTGTCAGGGAAAGTGGATGAACCTGAAGAAAAACTAAAGATTATTAAAATGTCTTGGGAAACAAAAGGTGCCAGATCTGTTCAAAGTGCAGTGATAATTAAAGGTCAGACTAATTTTAAGAATGCGGCAAAAGATGTATTAATTACTTCTCAGTTAAGAACTGCTCTTATTTTTAACAAACTAACCAAGTCAACAAATTACACGATTGATACAATAAATGGAAAAATATATATCTTTGGAATTGCTATGACAAAAAATGAAAAGAAAAAAGTTATTTCCGAAGCTAACGAAATTCATGGAGTTAAAGAAGTAGTTCCAAGTATAATTTTAGTTGAAGAATTAAGTAGAAGTAAAAATTAATTAGCTTTCTTATTTTTGTAATCAATCACATTTGCTGAGTAAGCCGCAACAGATGCAAGATTAAGTATATCATTTGGAGATGATCTAAGAGGTGCGATTTCAATTGGCAATCCCAACCCAATTAAAAGTGGGCCAATTGTTTTTGCTCCACCAATAGTTTTCATTAGTTTAGTTGATATGGCCGCACTATGAAGCGCAGGCATTATTAAAATGTTAGCATTACCTACTATTTTAGAAAATGGGTATGTTTCTTTATATTTAGGATTTAAAGCTACGTCTGGCTGCATTTCGCCATCAAAATCAAAATCTACTTTTTTATTTTTTAGAATTTCAATTGCTTCTACAACATGTTTCGTATTTCTAGATTTTGGTTTTCCAAAGGTAGAATGAGATAAAAAAGCTACTTTTGGTTCAAAACCAAATAGTTTAGCAACCCTAACGCTGGACATTGCAATTTTTGTTAATTTTTCCGCAGATGGAAAATCATTTACCTGAGTATCAGCAATGAATATAGTTTTTTTAGGTGTAATCACCATATTTAGACCAAATAAAATTTCACCAGGTCTAGCATCAACTACTTTTTTAAGACTTTCAATTGAAGCAGCATAATGTCTTATATTTCCTGTAACCATTGCATCTGCATCTCCACAATCAACCATAGATGCACCCCAGATAATTCTATCATTTCTAATTAATCTATCGGCATCTCTTTCTAAGAGACCTTGCCTTTGTAACTTTCCATATAGTTTTTTTGTATACAATTCTCTTTTTTCTTTATCAGTTGAATTTACAATTTTAATTTTGTAATTTTCATCTAATCCAATTTCTTTTAATTGTTCTTTTACTCTTTTTTCATTTCCAATAACTACAGGTGTTCCTAAACGACTATTTTTATATGCAACTGCTGCTTTTAACATATTTTGATCCTCACCTTCTGCAAAAACAACTGTCTTTGGACTTTTCTTAATTTGTGCATTTATACCTTGCATAATGGACATTGAGGGATCTAATCTGTTAGCCAATTGGTCTTTATAAATTTCGATATCCGCAATCTTCTTTCTTGCTACACCACTTTTTATCGCAGCTTCAGCAACTGCAGAAGGTATTCTGCTAATTAATCGTGGATCAAAAGTCGATGGAATAATATATTCCTTCCCATAATGAGGCCTTTCTCCACCGTAAGCATTTACAACTTCATCAGGAACTTCCTCCCTTGCTAATGCAGCTATAGCTTTTGCTGCAGCTATTTTCATGTCTTCATTAATCTCTTTTGCTCTAACATCGAGAGCTCCTCTGAATATATACGGAAATCCAATTAAATTATTAACTTGATTGGGATAGTCTGATCTTCCAGTAGCAACTATTGCATCTGATCTTACCTCGTCTACCAACTCAGGTTTTATTTCAGGATCTGGATTAGCACAGGCAAATATGATTGGATTTTTGGCCATAGATTTAACCATCTCCTGAGTCAATACATTTTTTGCCGACAAGCCTAAAAAAACATCTGCTTCTTTTACTGCATCTTTAAGAGTTCTTAATTTTGTTTCACACGCATATGCCGATTTAAATTGATCTACATTATCCCTGCCTTTGTAAATAATGCCTTTTCTATCGAGCATAATTATATTTTTAGTTTTGATACCAATACTCTTGAAAAGATTGGCGCATGCTAAAGCAGAAGCCCCAGCACCATTAACAACAACTTTTACTTCGCCAGGTTTCTTATTAGAAATATCAAGAGCATTTATCAGTGCTGCAGAAGTGATAATTGCTGTACCATGTTGATCATCATGAAAAATTGGTATGTCCAAAGTATCTCTTAATTTTCTCTCTATAATAAAACAATCAGGTGCCGCAATATCTTCTAAATTTATTCCACCAAAACTATTTCCAATATTTTGAATACATTTAATTATTTCGTCTGGGTTTTTATTGTCTATTTCAATATCAATTGCATCAATGTCTGCAAATCTTTTGAACAAAACAGCTTTACCCTCCATTACTGGTTTTGATGCCAAAGCACCCAAGTTTCCCAATCCTAATATTGCAGAGCCATTACTTATTACAGCAACTAAATTTCCCTTACTTGTATATTCGTAAGCTGCATCTGGATTTTTAGAGATTTCTTTAACTGGAACTGCAACCCCAGGAGAGTAAGCTAAAGATAGATCTCTTTTAGTTGTTAAAGATTTTGATGAAATAATCTCAATTTTGCCAGACTTTCCCTTATTATGAAAATCTAATGCTTCTTTATCAGTGTAATGATCAATTTTTGATTTTTTTGTCATTAAAATTTAAGTATGTAATATAAATGACATTAAATCACTAAAAATTTTGGCTTAATTATGAATTTGTTATCCTCTACGTCAGTTTTTGGTTTCTACACGCTCCTAAGTAGGGTTTTAGGATATTTAAGAGACATTTTAATAGCTTTTTTTCTTGGAACAAGCATATATGCAGATGCTTTCTTTGTTGCTTTTAGATTACCTAATACCTTCAGACGTTTATTTGCAGAGGGCACTTTTAATGCCGCTTTTATTCCAAGTTATGCTCAAGAAAAATTAAAAGGAGAAAGTCATGGAAAAAAATTCGCTGACGATGTTTTCAATCTACTTTTATATGTTTTAATCATCATTATAATTATTGTTGAAATTTTTGCACCTTTTGTAGTTTATCTAATTGCGCCAGGTTTTTACGAAAATTCTGAGAAATTTAATTTAGCTACTGAGTTCACAAGAATTACTTTTCCATTTTTATTATTTGTTAGCCTATCCTCAATGTTATCCGGGATACTTAATACTAATAATAGATTTGCTGCTGCTGCGGCTGCACCTATAGTCCTTAATTTAGTTTTAATTATTTCTTTAATTTTGTCTTATTATTTAAAACTAGATATTGCTAAAAACTTATCGATCGGCGTTCCCATTGCAGGAATTCTTCAATTTTTACTTTTAATTATTTTTTCAAAAAAATTTTATTTTCCATCTTTAAAATTAATTATTAATTTTAGTAAAAGTTTAAAAAGTTTTTTTGTAAAATTGTTACCAAGTATTTTTTCCTCTGGTATTACCCAGATTAATATACTTATAGGAACTATTATTGCTTCATTCCAATCAGGCGCAGTTTCGTATCTTTATTACGCAGATAGAATTTATCAAATTAATTTGGCAATAGCTGGTATTGCTGTAGGAACAGTCGTTTTACCTAATCTTTCAAAAAGTGTTAAAACAAACGATGAAAATTCTGTAAATCTTATTCAAAATAGATCAATAGAATTATCTCTTGCTCTTTCTTTGCCTGCGGCTTTTGGATTATTAATAGCTTCTGAAGATATAGTTAATAGTTTGTTTGGTTATGGATCTTTTGATCAAAAAGATATTTTAAATACTTCTTTAGCTTTAATATTTTTTGCTTTAGGTGTTCCAGCATTTGCTTTAGCTAAAGTTTTATCTAACTTTTATTTTGCTCGTGATAATACAAAAATGCCTTTTTACATATCTTTGATCAGCATGATAATTAATATTATAATTAGTGTTTCTTTATTTCGAAAATATGGATTTATAATTATCCCTATAGCAACATCTTTATCTATTTGGTTTGCAACACTAGCTTATTTTGTTTTACTTAAGAAAGAAAAATTCCTTGTTTTTGAAAATAAAACTTTAATTAATATTTTTAAAATTTTAATAGCTACAATCTTAATGTGTTTTTTTCTATATTTTGGTTTGGAATATTTTGAGGATAAGTTGAAATATACTTATAATTTTAAATTAATTTATTTGTTAATTATGATAAGTTTATCAGCAGCTTTATATCTGTTACTTACTAACCATTTAGGAATATTAAAGTTAGAAAGCTATAAATTAAAATGAGTAAAAATTCTAAATCAGTTGTTTTTTCAGGAGTTCAGCCTACAGGAAATTTACATTTAGGGAATTATCTTGGTGCTATTAAAAATTTTGTTAATTTACAAAAAAAAATGGAGTGTATTTATTGCATCGTTGATCTTCATGCTATAACAGTTTTTCAAGATCCCAAGGAATTAAAAAAAAATATATTAGATACAACAGCGGGTTTTGTAGCATGTGGATTAGATTTTAAAAAAAGTATTATATTTAACCAATCTTCTGTGAGCGGACATTCAGAGCTTGCATGGATTTTAAATTGCGTTTCTAGAGTTGGATGGATGAATAGAATGACTCAGTTCAAAGAAAAAGCAGGGAAAAATAAAGAAAACGCAAGCGTAGGATTATACGTATATCCTAATCTTATGGCTGCCGATATATTACTCTATAAATCAACCCACGTTCCTGTAGGGGATGATCAAAAACAACATTTAGAGTTAGCAAGGGATATTGCGCAAAAATTTAATAACGATTTTAAGGTGAATAATTTTTTCCCTATCCCAGAACCTTTGATACAAAAAAAACTTTCCAGAGTTATGAGTTTAAGAGATGGCACAAAAAAAATGAGTAAATCCGAAGAGTCTAATTATTCACGAATTGATCTACAGGATAGTGCAGATGAAATTAAAAAAAAGATTAAAAAGGCAAAAACTGACTCATTACCAATTCCTGGGAATATAGAGGAATTAAAAAATAGACCAGAAGCTTTAAATTTATTAAATATTTATTCTTTTATCACAAATTCAGATTTAGAAAAAATTTTAGAAAATATGGCTGGTAAAGATTTTTCTAAATTCAAAAATGAACTCTCGGAAGCATTAGTGGCTACAATTTGTCCTATTGGAAAAAAAATTAAAGAATTGAAAAATGATAGTAAATATTTAATGGAAATTTTAAAGGAAGGAAGCAACAAAGCCAGCACTATTGCAAAAGAAAACCTAGATAAAGTGAAAGAAATTGTTGGATTTATTTCACATTAATAAAATCTAAAAGTATGTTAAAATTAAATTATGATTCAAATAGAAAATACACCTAACCCAAACGCACTGAAGTTTTTATCAGAAAAAAAACTCTCTGAAGTCGATACACAAGAGTTTCAAAAAAAAGATATTAAAAAAATTGACAATAGTTTTATAAAAAATTTGCTTAATCATGAAGGTGTAGAGCTTATATTGATTTCAGAAAATTTTCTAAGTGTTAAAAAAAATGAAAAAATCTCTTGGGATGCACTCAAGCCATCAATTATTTCCTCTTTAAATGATTACTTGGAAAAAAATAAAAAGCCGATAATTCTGAAATCAAATAATAAACCAGTTGAAAAAATAGAAGAAGATAATGAGATAGTAAACAAAATTACTGAGGTTTTAGATACCAAAGTAAGACCAGCTGTTGCAAAAGACGGTGGTGATATAAAGTTTATATCTTTCGACAAAGGTGTTGTTAAAGTTGAGTTGAGAGGCAGTTGTTCAGGTTGTCCAAGTTCAGTAATGACACTTAAACAAGGAGTTCAGAATCTTTTGTGCCACTATGTCAAAGAAGTTAAATCAGTAGAAGCAAGCTAGCTAAATGAAAAAAGACATACCATACAGAGACCAACTTTTGGAGTTATCTAAGCTATACAGGATAAAAGAGATTAGGTCCTATCTTCAATCGAAGAAACATTTAACAACTTCACAAATTGAACTTATATTATTAAAAAACAAAATACCTTTACCAGCACACTCTTATAGTAAAAAAAAAATCGCTGAAATAAGATATAAAGAGCAAGTTGTTACAAATATAGTGCTAACAATAGCCTTGTTAGGTTTTATCACAAGTCTAATGACTATCAGACCTTATATAAAACTTGTTACTAGTGAAGTAAAGTTTACTCATATTGCAAAAGAATATAAATCTAACTTTAAATTAAATAACAAATCTGTAGATACCTCAAATAATAAAAAAAAATTTGAAAAAGCAGACGATGAAGTTAGTCTTGATACACAAATTACTTTAAATTTATTTGAAGATTTAAAATATGATCTTAAAACAATTCGCTCAGGATCAAGAGTAAAACCTGTGTATTTATCAAAATTACCTAAAGATCTTAAAAAAATTAAAAGTACTCAAAAAAAGAAAGATACCTTCATAAAGATAGTTATGCCGCTAATCATTGATGAAAATAGCAAAATTTTGGATAATAGAAAAAAGCTCTTTAAAATTCTAGGAAAGCAAAATAACTCAAGAGGAGAGAAAGTTTGGTTAAAAAGAAGGTTCGAAGATTATGAAATCAAAAATGAAGATGTTACTGAACTTAAGGTTAGAATGGACATCATACCAGTATCTATAGCAATTGCTCAAGCAGCAAAAGAAAGTGGATGGGGTACATCCAGATTTGCTTTAGAGGGTAATGCAATGTTTGGCCAATGGACTTATGGAAAAGATGGTATAGCGCCACTTGAAAGAGAAAAAAACAAAGGTCATAAAATTTTGAAGTTTCCAATGTTACGTTCTTCAGTTCAGGCTTATAAAAATAATTTAAATACTCATTCTGGTTACAAGGAATTTAGAAAAAAACGAGCAGACCTAAGAAGGAAAAATCAAAACATTTCTGGTTTAGCACTTGTTAATTATCTACACAACTATGCTGCCACAGGAAAAGAATACACTGATATATTAAAAAAAATTATCAATCAAAATAGTCTAACAGATTTTGATAATGCAATTCTCATGAATTCAAATCAATCTTCTTCTCTAACTTTATAATTATAAATCAGCTATTATAAATTGAATTCCAAGCCATCTCCATTGACCACTATCCTCTCTTAAAGAACAGTTAATTCTACCCCTTTCGGTAACAAATTTTCCTGCTAGAATTATATTTATCTGGTTTTCATCTATAAACTTTATATTTGATCTTCGCCATTTATTTTCTTCATTTGAGTAGCAAGATATATTCTTCAAATTGGCAATATTATCAAAAAAGGTTATCTTCACATTTGGTGGATTATTATCTGAACTAAGATATTTTTCTTTAGGAGTAATTTTTAAATATGGAAATGGAATAGATTTAAGTATTGTTTTAAATCTATTTTCTTCTCCATACTTTTCATTAATTGGGAATCTTGGTAATTCATACTTATTTTTAGTTTTGTCTATTACCCCAGAGTGTTGACCAAAAGCATACTTGAAACCTAATTTTTTCACTATTTCTTTATAAGACTCTTTATATTCTCCAAATGGATATGCAAAAAACTTTGTTTGATTGTTAAGTTCTTTTTTAAAAATTTTTATAGAGGTTTTTATATCTTTTTCGATTTCATCATCACTTTTGTCAACAAGATACCCGTGCGAGTGACTATGGTTACCAACATGAACAAAATTAAATTTGGAAATTTCCTTTATTTCTGACCAACTCATATAACCTCTTGAACCAACTGTTTCGGTATTTATAAAAATTATAAATGGTATTTCTTTTTGTTTTAAAATTGGCCATGCATTTTCATAAAATGAGGAAAATCCATCATCTATCGTTAATAAAATTTTTTTATCCAAGTTATCTTTTTCAATGTATGACTCGAAATCATTATGTGAAATAAATTTAAATCCGCTATTTTCTATCAATTCTAAATGGGTCTTAAAGTCTGGTATCCTTATATTTGTTGAAGGATACTTATTTTCATCAAAACGATGGTACATTATCGAAAGAATCCCGTAATCTTGAATATTTTTTGCTTCAGAATAAGAATTGTTAAGACTAAGCAAAAAAACTATAAATGAGAGAATGATAAAAGATTTTTTAATAATAAATTTCACTGGCAAAAATAATTCTATTGGTCTTAGAATTAATAATAATTTTTTTATTAAAAAACTTCAAATTAATAAAATTAACAATGATTCACTTGTGAATAATATATTTGATTTTATCAATAAAAAAAAAGCTAATATTGATAAAAATTTTTCTATTATAGTGAATATGGGACCAGGCAGCTTTTCAGGGGTTAGGATTTCTATTGCTGTGGCAAAAGGTATAAAATTATCAAAAGGAGCTAAATTATATGGTTATAAAGATAGTGATTTGACTAATTTTAACCTCAAGAACATTGACCTATTAATTAGGAAAAATTTAATAGAAAATAATTTGATTAAACCTATATATTTGAGCTAAATTGTTATTTGTAAAATGAGTAAAATCGAAGAGAAATGTAAAAATAAAGGTGTAAGATTGACCGATCAAAGACGTCTAATCGCCAAAGTCATGTCTGATTCAAAAGAAACTTATGGTTCAAAAGACCATCCAGATGTTGATGAGTTACACAAAAGAGTAAATCAGTTAGATAAAAATATTAGCATAGCCACGGTTTACAGAACTGTTAAACTTTTTGAAGAAGCTGGAATATTAGAAAGACATGATTTTAAAGAGGGCAAAGCAAGATATGAACCTTTAACAGAAGAGCACCATGATCATTTGATAGATATTAACAGTGGTGAGATAATCGAATTTGTAGATAAAGATATAGAGGAATTACAAAAAAAAGTTGCACAAAAATTGGGATATAAATTAGTAGATCATAAATTAGAATTGTACGCTCAGAAAATTAAAAAAAATTAATATTTTGAATAAAAAAATTTTTATTAAAACTTTTGGATGCCAAATGAATGAATACGATAGTAATCGTATTGCAGGTTTGGCTAAAGCCGCAGGATATAATAGAACACAAAAGGCAAACGAAATAGACTGCTATGTATTAAATACATGTCATATAAGAGCAAAAGCTACAGAAAAAGTTTATCATGATATAGGACGCCTGAAAAAAAATTATAAAAATAAAAAAAAACCAATTGTTTTAGTTACAGGTTGTGTTGCTCAAGCTGAAAATAATATTATGCTTGAAAGAGAGCCTTACATAGATGCAGTTATAGGTCCACAATCTTATCATAATTTTTCTAAAATTTTACTAAAACTGAATGAGAAAAAAAATAAACTAAATTTCACAGATTTCGATGTAGTTGAAAAATTTGATCAATTAAATACAATTAGAAACTCAGATTCAAAAGTTTCTTCATTTATCACTATTCAAGAAGGTTGCGATAAATTTTGTAATTTTTGTGTTGTTCCTTACACAAGAGGCCCTGAACATTCTAGATCACCAACAGAGATATTAAAAGAAGCAAACGAATTAATACAAAATGGCGTTAAGGAAATCACTCTTTTAGGTCAAAATGTAAATGCCTATCACTACAAAATAAAGAGCATAGAATATAAACTTTCAGATTTAATTATGGAACTAGATAAAATTAATGGGCTCAAAAGAATTCGATACACAACATCACATCCCAAGGATATGACAAAAGATTTAATCGAATGTTATGGTAAATCTAAAAAATTAATGCCATTTATTCATCTGCCTGTTCAAAGCGGCTCAAGTAAAATACTTAAAGGTATGAATCGAAAACATACAAGAGAAGAATACCTAAGGACTATTAAAAACTTAATAAAGGTAAAGCCAAATTTAAAATTTTCTAGTGATTTTATTGTTGGATATCCAGGAGAAACTGAAAAAGATTTCCAAGAAACAATTTCTTTAATAAAAGCAATAAAGTTCATTAACTCTTTTTCATTTATTTTCAATTCTAGACCAGGGACACCTGCATCCAAATTAAAAGAAATAGACAAAGAAAAACAAAAAAAGAGATTAATAATCTTACAAAATCTTTTAGAAGATATTCAAATCAAAGAAAACAAAAATCAAATTGGAAAACTTAAAGAAGTATTAATAGAAAATAAAATGAAAAACCAAAATAAATATTTTGGAAGGACTGATTGTTTAACTCCAGTTGTTATAATAAATACAAATGAAAAAGATTTAGGAAAAATTATTAATGTTAGAATAAAATCTAGCAATAGAAATACTTTGTTTGGCATCAAAGAGAACGAAGAAAGAGTGGTGGCAGCCTAATGTTAGAAGCAAAAAATCTTGATAAAGAAATTTCTATAAAAAAAATTGACAACGAGACAACAAATATTAAAATATTTAATAATAACGTTTTAATGGCTATAGTTGGAGAGTTTAATAAAAATCTTATTCAGATTGAAAAATTAACAAACACTAAAATTTTTTTTAGAGGAAATTCAATAACAGCCAAGGGAAGCAAGAATTCAATATCGACCGTTTCTAATTCTTTAATGTTTTTAGTTAATAAATATCTTGTTACCAATTCTATCGAAAATAATGATATAATTTATTCAATAAAACATGAGGTATCTGAATTGAAAGACAAAAGCCAAAATAATATAAGATCTTTAGATCAAATAATAAAAACTCCAAGAAAATCAGTAATTCCAAGATCGAAAAAACAATCAGACTACCTAAAAGCTTTACAAAATGAAAATATCATTATGTCATTAGGACCTGCTGGTACGGGAAAAAGTTTTTTGGCAGTTTCAGTTGCTGTAACTTTGCTAATGGAAAAAAAAATTGAGAAAGTAATACTATCACGACCTGCAGTTGAGGCTGGCGAAAGATTAGGTTTCTTACCTGGTGATATGAAGGAGAAAGTAGATCCATATCTTCGTCCTTTGTACGATGCATTATATGACCTTTTTGGATACGAAAAAATACAGAGAAAAATTGAGACAGGAGCAATTGAGATTGCGCCGTTAGCTTTTATGAGGGGAAGAACTTTAAAAAATTCATTTGCTATTCTCGATGAAGCACAGAATGCAACTCTTACACAAATAAAAATGTTTTTAACTAGGATCGGTGAAAATTCAAAATTAGTTGTAAATGGAGATCCTTCGCAGGTTGATTTAATAAACAAAAATCATTCTGGCCTAGTTAAGTCAAAAAAGATATTAAAAAATATAAAAGAAATAAAGGTCATTGAGTTTGATCATCGAGATGTAGTAAGACATCCACTAGTATCAAAAATTATTCAAGCGTATCAAAAAAATATTGATGATCAAAATTGATGTCCTTGTCAGGGATAAAAATTGGAGAAAATATGTTCCAAATCCTGAAAAATATCTTAATCAAAAAGTAAAACAAATAAATTTTAAAAAAAAATCAATTAATGTAAAAAAAATTAATTTCTCAATTTTACTTACAGGAAATAAAGAAATAAAATTTTTGAATAAAAAATTTAGAAAAAAAAACAAGGTAACGGATGTTTTGTCATTTCCTTATTATAGCTCAAATGAAACAAAAAATAGGCTAAAAAAACGAGATAATATTTATCTTGGTGACATAGCATTGAATCTTTATAAAATTACTAATTTAAAAAAAAATTTTAAAAAAGAATTTAATAAATTGTGGATACATGGATTTTTACATTTAATGGGATACAAACACTATAGAAATTCAGACTTTTACAAAATGAAAAAACTTGAGGATAAAATATTTAAACAAATTAAATGTTAAACTTTTTTAACAAAAGATACTTCATTCTTTTTATATTTCCATTAATTTTAGGTGGAATTTGTGTTTTAAGTTTTAACCCATTTAATTATTTTTTTTTTAATGCAATATCACTTTCTCTATTATTTTATTTAATTTATTATGTAAAAAAAAAGACCCAAAGTTCATACAGGAAAAAACCATTTTTAAAGAATTTATTTTTTCTAGGTACTTCTTACGGATTTGGTTTTTTTTTCTTTGGATTTTATTGGATTGCTTATTCACTAACTTTTGATAATTCTTTTAAATTTTTAATACCATTTGCTTTAATATTAATACCACTCTTTCTATCTCTATTTTTTTCTATACCTATAATTTTTGTAGGATATTTTATTGATTTAAAAATTTCCTCTATTCTTTTAATAAGTTTGTCATTTTCAATTTTTGATTTTTTAAGAAGCTTTATACTTACCGGATTTCCATGGAATCTTTGGGCATACAGTTTTCTGTGGTCATTGGAGAGTTTGCAAATACTATCTGTAATTGGGATTTTTTCTCTCAATCTTTTTATTATAAGTTTATTTTTTTTACCTGCGAGCATATTTTTTAATGGAAGGCCTAAATATTTTTTAATCAGCTTTTTTTTAATTTTATCATTCATTAATTATTTTTATGGTTCCTTTCAAATAAATAAACAAAAACTAGTAGACCCGCAAAAAACAATAAATTTTAAAATTGCTTCTGCTGGAATTGATTTGTCAGATTTTAAAGATCAGAAACTTATTATTAAAAAACTGATTACACTTAGCGAACCTCAGAAAAACAAAAATACCATTTTTATTTGGCCAGAGGGAGTAATTTTAGATGAAAATCTTATGAAGAAAGATGAAATCAAACAACTTTTCAAAGATAACTTCTCTGATAATCATTTAATTGTTCTCGGTTCAAACACAAAAAAAGTTTTTGGTAAAGATCAGCTTTATTTTAATAGTCTACTTGTTCTAGATAGAAATTTAAAAGTTATTCATCAATATGATAAACAAAAATTAGTACCTTTTGGAGAATTTATACCATTTGAAAAATCTTTTGATGAAATTGGATTTAAAAAAATTGCACTAGGCTATTCTTCTTTTTCAAAAGGAAATAATAATTCTTTAATTAATCTTAAATTTAATAATCAAAACGTTAATTTACTTCCTTTAATTTGCTATGAAATTATTTTTCCTAAACTTGTAGAAAATAAAATAAGACAATTTAATTTTATTGTAAATATTTCAGAAGATGCTTGGTTTGGTGACAGCGTAGGTCCAGAACAACATTTTACAAAAGCAATTTTTAGATCGATTGAGACAAAAGCTTTTACAATAAGATCAGCAAATAAGGGGGTAAGCGCGTTTATAGGCCCAGATGGAAAAATTTTGAAAAGTTTAAATTCTAGTGAATTTGGTAATATAGATATGGATCTACCAATTTTGAAATCAAAAAAAAATACAACCAAAAAAAGTTTGATATTTTCTTTATTTTTAATTACATATGTTGTTGCTTTTTTTGTATTACGAAAATTTAAACTTTAATGAAATCAAATAGTTATTTATTTACAAGTGAGTCAGTTTCAGAAGGTCATCCAGATAAAGTGTGTGATCGTATATCTGATATGGTTGTTGATACATATCTTTCAAAAGATCCATTCTCAAGAGTTGCTTGTGAAACCTTAACAACAACAAATAAAGTTATTTTAGCTGGTGAAGTTAGAGGTCCAGAGGTAAAAAAAGAGGATTTAATTCAAAAAGTTCGAAATTGTATTAAGGATATTGGATATGAACAAAAAGGTTTTCATTGGAAGAATTGCGATATAGATATTCACCTTCATTCTCAATCTTCTGATATAGCTATGGGAGTCGACTCTAAGGGCAATAAAGATGAAGGGGCCGGAGACCAGGGTATAATGTTTGGTTATGCTTGCAATGAAACAGATGTTTTAATGCCTGCACCAATATATTTTTCACATAAAATTTTAGAACTTATGGCCATAGATAGAAAAAAAGGGATTGCTAAAAATTTAGAACCAGATTCAAAAAGTCAAGTTACTATGCAATATGAGAATGGAAAACCAGTTAAAGTTAAATCTATTGTAATTTCTACTCAGCATTCATCAAAAGTTGATCAAGCACAAGTAAAAGAAATCGTTAGACCTTACTTAGAAAAATCGATACCTAAGAATTTTTTGTCTGGATTAAAAGATGAAGAATTTTATGTTAATCCAACAGGTCAGTTCATTATTGGTGGACCTGATGGTGATAGCGGACTAACTGGTAGAAAAATCATAGTTGATACTTATGGTGGTGCAGCACCTCATGGAGGGGGCGCTTTTTCCGGTAAAGACCCTAGTAAGGTGGATAGATCAGCAGCCTATGCTGCTAGATATGTTGCTAAAAATATAGTGGCATCACAAATTGCTGATAAGTGTTTAATTCAGCTTGCTTACGCAATAGGAGTTTCAAAACCTCTATCAATATTCGTTAATCTTTTCGATGGAGATGAAAAAAAATCTAAACATGTTGAGAAATTAATTAAAGATAATTTTGACTTAAGTCCAAGGGGAATAAGAGAAATGCTGGCCCTCAATAAACCTATTTATGAATGTACTGCTGCCTACGGGCATTTTGGCAGAAAACCCCAACAAGATGGCTCATTTTCTTGGGAAAAAACTGATAAAATCGGGGTTTTTAGCAAGTAGTTCTTGAAAAAATTTAAAATATAAACTAAATAGTTATTAAGTTACCTGGAAGAACAAAATGGGCTTTTGCCCATTTTTTTTTAGGAGCTAATAATATGCTGAATAGAGGTTTAGACAAACAAGAGCTACTAAGGATCGTTGATTCTGTCGCAAATGAAAAATCAATTGATAAAGAACTCATATTGAGTTCAATGGAATCAGCAATACAAAAAGCTGCATACAGTAAATTTGGCTTTGATAATGAAATTGAAGCTAAAATTGATAGAGAAAAAGGTAATATTTTAATTCAAAAAGTTTTACAAATCGTAGAAAAAGTCGAGGATCCTGCTAGAGAGATATCACTAAAAGATGCCAGTCTTATAGATAAAAAAAATAAAGACCTTAAAATTGGAGACAAAATATACGAAGAACTACCCCAAATCGATTTTGGAAGAATTGCTGCTCAGAGTGCAAAACAAGTTATTTCTCAAAGGGTGAAAGAAGCCGAAAGAACTCGACAATATAATGATTTTATAGACAAGCAAGGACAAATCTTAAGTGGAATAATTAAAAGATTAGAATACGGCAATGTAATAGTAGACCTAGGTAGAGCTGAGGGAATTATAAGAAAAGAAGAATTGATACAAAGAGAAATACTCAAAAATGGAGATAGAGTAAAAGCATATTGTTATGAAGTTAAAAGAGATAATAAAGGGCACCAAATATTTTTATCTCGAGCTCACCCACAATTTTTAGCAAGATTATTCTTTCAAGAAGTGCCAGAGATTTATGAGGGGGTAATAGAAATTAAAGCAGTTTCAAGAGACCCAGGTAGTAGAGCAAAAATTTGTGTTAATTCAAACGACTCATCATTAGATCCGGTTGGCGCATGCGTTGGAATGAGAGGTAGCAGAGTTCAAACGGTTGTAAATGAGCTTCATGGTGAAAAAATAGACATTATTAAGTGGACAGAGGATTTACCAACACTTGTTGCTGAATCTCTCTCACCAGCAGAAATACAAAAAGTCTTAATAGACGAACAGAATAAAAGAATCGATGTAATTTTAACTGAGGAAAATCTTAGTAAAGCTATAGGGAGAAGAGGACAAAACGTAAGATTGGCATCGAAGCTAATAAACTATGAGATAGATATTTTAACAGACAAAGAAGACTCTGAAAGAAGACAGACCGAGTTTAAAGAAAGAAGTCAAAACTTAATTAAAAATTTAGAAGTAGATGAAACATTAGGACAATTATTGGTTTCAGAGAATTTTCAAAGTATAGAAGAAATTGCCCAGGCAAAAATTGAAGACCTTTCAAAAGTAGAGGGAATCGAAGATTCTACTGCAGAAGAGTTGATATCAAGATCTAAAGAATATTTGGAGAAAGAGAAAATTGAGATATCAAAAAAATTAAAGGAAATGGGCGTAGAAGATACATTGATAAACTTAAAAGGAATGACACAAGGTATGCTTGTTGTCTTAGGAGAACAAAATATTACAAAACTAAAAGATTTTGCAGAGCTTTCATCAGATGAATTAATCGGTGGAATGGATGAAATTAAGGGAAAAAGAATAAAAATAAACGGCTATTTAGAAGATTTTGCTTTAACACGTGAAGAAGCAGACAATATGATTATGGATGCAAGAAAGATTGTGTTTGGAAATTAAATGGAAAAAGATAAAAATAAAAAGAAAACGCTGACAATTTCAAGTTCATTTACTAAAAAAATTGATCAAAGTTCGTTTAATAAATCTGAAAAAAAAGTTTTTTACCCTGACAAAAAAAAAATAAACAAACCAATTCCAAAAAGCAAAAATTTCTCTAATCAACCAAGCAATAACAAAGTTAACTTAAATAAAAAGAATTTTGCAAGAAAATATGCAGAACAACAAGCTACAAAAAGATTTATTCACTCAGAACCAAAAAAATTTGATAAAAATAAAGAAAAAAATTTTGATAAAAATAAAAACCTTCAATCTAGAAGAGAACACAAATTGACTCTTTCAAGAGCAATGAATGTTGAAGAATTTGAAATCAAGCAAAGAAGCTTGGCTTCAGTTAAAAGAGCAAGACTTAAAGAGAAAAAAAATTTAAAAGTATCCGATGAAACAAAAAAGGAGTTTAAAAAAGTCATAAGAGATGTAAAAATTCCAAATCAAATCACAATACAAGAATTGTCTAACCGAATGGCAGAACAATCTAGTAATATAATAAAATTTCTTTTAAACATGGGAGTGAAAGCAACAATTAATCATACTATTGATAAAGATACCTCAGAATATATCGTAAAGGAATTTGGTCACACCCCAGTAGTTGAACAAGCTCTATCTGAAAATTTAGAACAAAAAAAAGATTTTGATGTATCGTTGTTAAACCCAAGGCCACCGATTGTTACAATTATGGGGCACGTTGACCATGGTAAAACTTCTTTGTTAGATGCTTTGAGAAGCACAAATGTTGTTTCAGGTGAGCATGGCGGCATTACTCAACATATAGGTGCCTATCAAGTCTACGATGACAATAAAAATTTGATTACATTTATAGATACTCCTGGCCACGCAGCGTTTACAGAAATGAGAGCAAGGGGTTCAAAAGTAACTGATATAGTAATTTTAGTAATAGCAGCGGACGATGGTGTTAAACCACAGACGATTGAAGCAATACAACATGCAAAAGCAGCCAAAGTGCCAATAATAGTAGCAATTAACAAATCAGATTTGCCAAATTCACAAATTAACAAAATAAAAGATGAACTAATGAGATATGAACTGGTAGCAGAAAGTTTAGGCGGTGAAACTTTATTTGTTGAGGTTTCAGCAAAGAAAAAAACTAACCTTGATAAATTGAAAGAGACTATTATTTTGCAATCAGAAATTTTAGATTTGAAAGCGCCTAAGGACGGTAATGCTCAAGGGATAGTTTTAGAAGCAAAAATAGATAAAGGCAAAGGACCAGTTTCTACAATATTAATTACTGCAGGTAAATTAGAGAGAGGTGATTATTTTGTTTGCGGTAGTACTTACGGAAAAGTAAGGGCAATGATAGATTTTAACGGTCAAACAGTAGACAAAGCCAGCCCTTCCACACCTATTGAAATATTAGGGATGAACGAGGCAGCAAATGCAGGAGATGAATTTTCAGTAGTTGATACAGAAGACGAAGCTAAGAAAATCAATTCTTTTAGAAAAACAGGCATTAAAGATAAGAATGTACTAATTTCACCAGATAAAACTAATCTTTTTGACAATCAAAATTTAAAAAAAGAATTAAATATTATTTTAAAATCTGATGTACAAGGATCTAGCGAAGCTCTTAAAAATGCAATCAATAATATAGAACACTCTGAGGTAAAGCCAAAAATTATTTTGTCAGACATTGGAATGATTAATGAGACAGATATTTCTTTAGCAAAGGCATCGAATGCAGTTGTAATTGGATTTAATATAAAACCGAATAGAGAGGCAAAAAAGTCAGCTGAAATGGAAAAAATTCGAATAGAATTTTTTAATATTATTTATAAGGCTATAGAATTTGTTGAACAATCTTTATCAGGGCTATTGGAACCTGAGAAGAAAGAGACTATACAAGGAACGGCTGAGATTTTGCAAATTTTTAAACTTTCTAAATCAGGAAAAGTAGCTGGATCTAAAGTTGTTGAAGGTGAAATTAAAAGTACATCAAAAGCCAGAATTATTCGTGATGGGGTAGTAATTCATGATGGAAATATATCTAGCATTTTTAGAGAAAAAAATGCAGTCAAGGAAGTTAAGAATGGTCTTGAATGCGGAATATCCTTTAAAAATTATGGGGACTTTAAAATTAAGGACAAGATAGAAGCTTACAAGATTGATATAATTCAAAGGGAAATAAAATGATGAACAGAAAATCAAATACTGGTAGCTTTAATCATAGACATTTAAGAGTGGGAGAATTAGTTAAACAAAATTTAGGTCAAATCTTTTTAAGAAATGAAGCTAAAATACCCTCATTCAACACTAAATTAGTAACTGTCACAGAGGTCAGAATGAGTTCTGATTTAAAATCTGCGAGGGCCTACGTGATTCCTTTGGGAGGTAAAGATACAGAAAAAACAGTAAATACCTTGACGGAATTTTCACATCTTGTTAGAAAAGCTCTGTCAAAGAAATTGGACATAAAGTTTCTACCCAAGCTGCACTTTGTAGGAGATGGTTCCTTTGATTATGCAGAAAAAATTGAAAAATTAATAAAAGAAAATAGTAAAAAATAAATGGCAACAAAAAAAGAAGATGTAACAAAATCACTAGCACTACATAAAAAAGATGTAGGATCAGCATCTGTTCAAATTGGTTTACTAAGTGAGAAAATAAATAGATTATCGTTACATTTTAAAAAATTTAAAAAAGATAAACATTCTTCGAGGGGACTAACAAAATCGGTAAATCGAAGAAAAAGGCTTTTGGATTATTTAAGTAAAAATGATCCAAAAAGGTACAACGATATTTTGAAGAAGCTTAATTTGAGAAAATAAATGTTTAAACAATTTAAAGAAGAAATAGATTTTGGTGGCAAGAAACTCATTTTAGAAACTGGAAAAGTTGCGAGACAAGCAGACGGAGCTATAATTGCTACTTGGGGAGAAACAGTTGTAATTGCGACTGTTGTTGGAGCAAAAAAAGTAAATCCAGAAACAGATTATTTTCCTCTTTCAGTAAATTATCAAGAAAAATATTATGCTGCAGGTAAAATTCCCGGTGGTTATTTTAAAAGAGAAGCAAGACCAACTGAATCTGAAACTTTAATATCGAGATTAATTGATAGACCAATTAGACCACTGTTCCC
>Ga0208261_1000053_pt1 | contig 44031 bp, 45 predicted proteins | sample Knorr_S7_td_DCM__FD_185595 | JGI IMG/M metagenome (GOLD analysis project Ga0208261, IMG submission 185595) | Marine microbial communities from Southern Atlantic Ocean transect - Knorr_S7_td_DCM_ad_131m_LV_B (SPAdes) (version 3) | ecosystem: Environmental > Aquatic > Marine > Oceanic | place...
ATTAATTTCGAATTATCATGGTTGAAGTACGCTTCACCATTATCCCCATCAAATGATAATTGTTTGATAGCTGTAATTGAAAAATTTGGAGATTGATTGCATGAAAAAAATAGTAGAGATATAAAAAAGATGCTTTTAGAATTGAACATCTAAAACCAACTCTTCATTATCTCTAAGAATAGTTACTTTCACTTTTGAATCAGGTTTAAGTGTTGATAAAGCTTCCATATATTTATAAATATCATCTATATCAGTATCTTGAATCTTTAATACAATGTCACCATCAATCATTCCTGCTCTTTTAGCAGGTCTTTTAGCGATAACTGAATCAATTTTGAGCCCTTTGCCATCATAAGCATAGTCTGGCATAACACCTAAAGTAACTTCCATCTTCATTGGAGGTTGTTCATTTGCTTCAGCAGGTAAAGGTTTAAATTCAAATTTTTCACTTCTATTTGCCGCTTCCCCAACAACTTTGTCTACTAGGTTTGAAATAAGCTTTAACCCCTCAAAATTGACTTTATCTATCTCATCTCTTGGAGTGTGATAATCAGGATGTATTCCAGTAAAGAAAAATAAAGATGGAATATCATTTTTATAAAAATTGTAATGGTCAGAACGAGAAAATAAACTTTGAATACCACTTACGCTATGATCATAGCTTATTACATTAAGATTGCTATCAACTGAAAATGAATCAATAACCTTGTCTAAATCCTTTGCTGTTGGAACACCTCCTAAGTAAACATTTTTCTCATCATCTAATCTTCCAATCATATCTAAGTTGACCATTAATTGTACTTTATCTAATTGTATTGTAGGGTTATCAGTATAATGCCTGGAACCAAGAAGGCCTAATTCTTCTCCTCCAAATAAAATAAATACTAAGGTTCTTTTGTGGTTATTTAAAGATGCATATTTTTCAAATAATTCAAGTGTCATTGCAGTTCCTGAAGCATTATCATCCGCTCCATTACTGATTCTATCAAAAAGAGTATTTCTAGAAAAAGCAGGATTTTTTGTGCTATCGTAATGCCCGCCAATAACAACATATTCATCTTTCAATAGTGGATCATTGCCTGGGAGTGTGCCAATAATATTATAAGTGAGCACTTTTTCTTTGCTCATTCTACTTGGTCTAACATAATGCTCTTGCACCTCAACAGATCTTTTAGCAGGAAGTCCAGCATTGGTAAAATGATTAACGATATAATCTTTTGCTAATTTATCTCCTTTTGTGCCAGCCATTCTTCCCTCTAAACCATCAGAGGCAAGGTATCCAATATGAGAACGAAAATCATCTACAGTAATATCATTGTTTGTTGCTTTGATTTCAGGGATACTGCTAGCACAAGCAGTAAATAAAAAAAGAAAAGATAAATTAAATAAATGTTTCATAAATAAAAGATATTACAAATTAAAATATATATCCAATAAGAAAATAACTTAAAGTAAAAACAATAGTTAGAATAATGATAAACCAATTAAAATATTTGTCCATTATTCTCTTAACTCCTGGACCAAAGAACCATACAAGAGCACTAACCATATAAAAACGCAGCCCTCTACCAAGGATTGATGCAATAATAAAAGTTGGTAAATTAATATAGAATGCTCCGGCGCTAATTGAGAATACTTTATATGGAATTGGAGTAAATGCTGCCATGAAAATCACAAAAAAGTTATAAGCCTCATACTGTACTTTCACTTTATCAAATAGCTCCATGCTAAACCCGGGTACAATATTAAAGAAAAACATCGCTACTTGTGAATATTCTCCAGGAGAAGACCACCAAATAAAATATCCAATTAAGTATCCAAATATGCCACCCAATACAGAAGCTAGCGTACAAATAAATGCGTAATAAAATGCACGTTTTGTTTTTCCTAATCCTAATGCAATCAATAATGGATCAGCTGGAATTGGAAGAAAAGATGATTCAGTAAATGAAACAATAAATAAGGTGATGGTTCCATAAGCGCTATCTGCTAAGGTAAGCACCCAATCATATAATTTGCGTAACCAGCTCAAGAAACTACCTTAATCGTAACATCTTCTTTGTTCGAACAAATCGTCCACCATTTGGGTTGGATGGTGTATACATTTGACAGAAATATATCCCAGAACTAACTTGCTCTCCATCATCATTTGTACCATCCCATACGATTAATTTATATCCTGGAGATTGTTCTTCTTCAACAAGAGTTCGTACCAAATATCCTCTAACATTAAATATACGAATAACAATTTGTTGGGCTTCAGGAACATCATATTCAATTGTAGTTGAAGTTTTAAATGGATTTGGATAATTCTGTTTTAAATCAAACACATCGGGTACTAATGCTCTAGCATCTATTTTTAGATTACCAATTGTACCTGTGGTTGCATTCTTAAATGATTCACCATCAGTAGCAAGGATTGACCATGAACCTTCAGAAACATTAACTGTATCTGTTTGAGCAGCTAAATCATTCATAGACCATGCAATCGATGTATCGCTAATCCATGAACTTGTTGTTAAAAACTCTAAATCTTCATATCCAATCATACGATACTGCACCAAATCTCCATCAACGTCAATTGATGAATTCCATACAAATCGTAATGAATCTTCTTGGTTTTCTGGCGTAATAAATAAATAATCATTTGTTAAAAATTGACCAGAACCGATAATTTGCTCACCTGCAACTGTAAAAGATCCAGGAGAGTCATTTACTGGTAATACATTTACATTAAAAGCAACTCTTACTGAATCAATTCCATCATTTTCTATTCCACCATTGTCTTTTACTGTAACATAGATAGTAGACAATCCATTTGTATTTTCATCTGGGGTTAAATCAAGGGACCCTGTAGAAGATGGACTATTATAATCAACAGCTAAATCAGAGAATATATTAGTTTCTGCTGTATAGGCTAGCACTTCAATATCTTGAGAATTTGCATCTCCACCATAGGAAATGCCTGTAAGATTCACGGAAGTGGAATTATCTTCATTCATTTCAATGCTTGCAATTGCATCAATTGTTGGAGGTGCATTAACATATGTCAAAGGTCTAATCTTAAATTCTGAAGATAAGCTACTTTCAACTCCATCACTACTCACTGCGGACAACTTGTAATAGTATGTTTTACTTGTATCTAAATTTTCATCTGAATAAGTGGATGTCGGATATGTTAATTCTGCAATTAAATTTGATGATGAAGTTGTAAATCCTGGTTCTTCTCCTCTGTAAATTCTAAAACTTATTGATGAATCATCGCCAATATTCCATGAGAAAGTGACGGTACCATCTGTTGGAATAGTATATGAAATACCAGTTGGAGCAGATGGTTGATTGGTGTTAAAAGTTGGACGCAATACAAAAAGACCTTCATCAATACTTGTTACCACTATATTACCACTTCCATAATATGGATAATTGCTCCATGTGCCATCAAAAGATGTATTATTATTGTTTGGATATACATCAAAAAAAGCAGCTTCAGATGGATTGGATATGTCAGTAATATCTAAAATACGAAGTCCGCTTGTATAGTGTGACATATACACATAATTACCAATAATATAATTATTGTGATCAATTGATGGTGTTGGTCCAAAATATGTTGTTTCAATAGTTGGGTTATCTAAATCTTCTAAATCCCATATTAAAGTGCGGGTACTATTTACAGCACCATTATTTTCATCTAATTCATCATTTTGAATAAAATATCGATGATCTTCTGTTAGCCATCCTTGGTGTGTATAATAATCGTCGTATGATCCAAGTCCAATCGTCTTTGCTCCATTAGAATCATCGCTTTTTGTTGATAAATCAGCTACCCAGACATTTGTTTCGTTTGATCCTACACAAATTTCTTTTCCAACATGTTCTGTATCTGGACCATTATAAACAACACATTGTACATCATGCACATACCCAGTTCCACTTCTTCCAGTTGAAGGGTCAGAAACACAAGCTGCTTTTGCAGGAGCAACTGGATTACTGATATCGACAATGTGTAATCCTCCAGGACCACAAGTACTGGTTCCTACTGCATATGCAAAACCAGTATCTTCATTAATAAAAATGTTATGTGCATTACCAAATTGGTTATAATGTGCTGTTGCGGTAAACTGAATTGGAGGATTCGTTACATTTCGTAATTCTGTTAAGTCAAATACCTGCATTCCATGACCACCTGCTTCTGAAACAATAAAAGCATGATTATTGTATACCTTAATATCTCTCCAAGTGGAATTGTTTGTATGGGTTGGTAATCGACCTAAGTATACTGGATTTTCTGCATCAGATATATCTACAAAAGAAGTTCCATTGCTTAATCCAACTAAAGCATATTCTTTTTGAGTAGTAGGGTCTGTCCATCCCCAAATATCATTCAAACTAGTATTATTACTTCCTCCAATATCGGTTTTATCCATATAGGCCATTAAGTCCACTTCATTACACTCATATGATCCAGCAACTCCACCAGTACATTCAATTTTATTTTTAATAGATGATACTTCAGCCTTGGTAGATAAACTACTAATAGAGCCACGATTAACATCGCTATATAAAATCAATTCATCAGCATAATATGCATCTGTTATAAATCCGTCATTTAATAACACAATATTTCTACCGAAATGATCGCTTTTTATATATTCATCATTTACAATTGTTTGATTAAGGTCAAATCGATTATTCTTTTCATTTCTTATATATTGGTAGACTTTAGATTGGTTAAATGTAGTAATCGCTAAACGATTATTTATTTCGTTTATTTGATATCCAAAATGACTGTTTTCTGATAAACTTTCTGGTTGAATAGTATAATAATTTGTCCACGGATTCTCATCTGTTTTATTAGACGAATCCACGTAAGGATATGCAAAAACTTTTCCTTTCCCTTCATCAGAACCTAGTGCGCTGATATAAAGAGTAGAATCGCTAACATATACTGATTTTCCAAATCCTGACTCAAAAGATTCTTGCTGTCCTTCAGTTTCAGGAACTTTAATTTCTGTTCCACTAATAATACCGTTATTAAACTCAGTTAAATAAACAAAGTTCTTTAGTGATCCAATAAGTAGTTTATTATTATTAAAAGAAAGCGATAAACCAAATCCAAACTTGTCTGGCCCCACTTCATAACACCCTTCTACGTCTCCTAGATTACGAACATCAATTGTTTCAAATGGAGCGTTCTGATATGCAAAGTCTTGTGTTTCTGGATTAAAATCATAAATAAATACATTCCCATCATTATAAAATGGAGAACCAATAACAATATATTGATCATTTAAAGCAACACTATAACCAAATTTTTGGGAATATTTTTGAAATACTTCTTGATTCGGATTTTCATATGTTTTGATAAGCCCCCAATTACCTGCATAATTCTTATGATATAAATAAGCAGCGCCATGTCCATTGTTTGATCCAGGAGCTCCAATCAGTAAATAATCTTCATACAAAGCGACACTAAAACCAAAATCATCCCCTACGCTTGGAAATGGAGCAGTAATCTCTGCAGTCTTCTGTATAGAATTAATTCCATTGTATACATCATAAACATCTACTGTTCTTGGAATAAGCGTTGAGAAAGTTCTTGCTGTAACTAGAAAATCTTCAGACAAAGCAATAGGAATAGTTCGTCCCCTATTCAATAATTCAGAAGAATGACTTTTTCTTCCAGCTGATGGAAAAAGAATCGAAAAAAGTAAAACCCCCAAGAAAAAATATTTTAATTGTCTTATACCCATGATTTATGTTATAAAGTATAAGAAAAATTATACTTAATTAGAAGTTGTTTAATTAGCAATTAATGAAACATCATTTGGAGCTTCTTCTTCGTCTATAACTGCTTCTTCTGGTCCCAAGTTTTCATCTAAAAATAATGACTTATCAAGCGCACCAAAAAATGACTGAAAGAATTCGCTAGAATACTGAGTTCCTGCATATCTAATCTTTCCTCCACGTTCCATGCTCGCTTCAAAATTCACGCGAATAGAACTAGAAATTGGATCTTCAGAATCTTGAGTAACATTCATTGTGGTTTTCAAAATATATACATTAGGTCCTTCGTCTTCACTAGATCCTCCACCACCACAAAAGAAACAATCTCCTCCATCATCGTCATCGTCATCACTATTTTTAAACATAGCTACTAAAGTAATAACAGCAAGCGCACCAAGTATCACATCGCCTGCACTTACTTTATCATTATCGCCGCTTGATCTACCTTTTTCGTTTGTTGTTTGCTTTGACGCAGTAATAAGGCCATAACTATCATTTAAAACATCAATAGTATATCCTAAATCTTGCAATACCCCAATTGAAGCTCTCATTAATGTATCGAAATCTACACTATATTCCCTTGTTTCGATTGCGCGTTTTACTGTTGTTGAAGGCTTAGGCGCAGAGCTACTACAGCTCACAACAAAGATATGACTTACAATAAGAAGATAAATTGCAGTTTTTCTAATCATTGGATAAGAAATGTTTTAGTATTTAACACTTTGGTATTTGTGATCAACAACAGTGCCATCTTCATCAAATACAACTATTAAAGTTAAATTTTTGTTTGACACAGAGCTTTTGCTACGGCCTCCTGAAAAAATACCAAAAAACCTTCCGCTTCCACCTGCTCCTAATCCAGCAACTTCAGAAGCTTCTGCTTCTCGAGATATTTTATCATATGTCCAAGTTTCTCCGCCTTCTTTTCTACTGGTCACTAAATTAGGTGATCCAAATAGTGCAACGACTTGAGAACCATTCATACCATTTGTTAATTGAGATTGCACTTTCCCTAAAGTAAAGTCATTGTTAACTGCGGTTGCAGCAGGTGAAGTACAAGAAAAAATAGAAAAACTGAATAATAAAACTAAACCTATATGTTTCATTTTACTAAACCCTTATGTTGTTATCTTATAATAATATAAACAAAACAGGATACTAATTGTTCCCGCCTATATAATCTTACGTATAAATATTCAGAAATCAATCAGATTTTATTTTTGATAATTCTAATTGATATAAATCCATTATTTTTCTTGTTGCATTTCCTATATTGCCATCTCCAATGGTATTATTTTCAATAGAAACAACAGGAATAACATCACGAGTTGATGATGCAATAAATGCTTCTTTAGATTGGTATACTTCATCTAATGTCAAATCTCTTTCTTCTATCTTAATTTGATTATTTTTTAAGACATCTATTAAAGCAAGACGAGTGATGCTACTGAGTATAGAACCATCTGCTTTTGATGTAACTACGGCTCCATCATCTTTGACAATAAAGAATGAAAAAGTTGTCCCTTCTAGCACTCTACCTTGATCTGTATATAATATTTCATTATATGCTCCATCTTTAGCTAAGGTATTTTGTGCAAGCAATGCTGGACCATAAGTCATTGGTGATTTTATATCAGCATTTGATCGTGCATGCTCAATAACACCGACCGATATACCATTCGCATAAAATTCTTCTGGATGTTTTCTAGCAGGTGTAATAAAAATTAATAAACGTGATGGGTGTGCAGCAATTAACCCTGAACTATCTCCTGTTTTCCCGCCTAAAAATGTTATCATTATATTACACTCTTGATTTGAACAGTCATTTTTGCTTAATGTTTCAAGTACTAAATTTTTAACATCATCTTTTGACTCTTCAATACTCATCTTCATCTTATCAACATTATTAAATACTCTATCAATATGATGATCTAGAAAAATAGGCTGTCCTTGATTGGTTGTTTTTAAAAATGTAAATACTTGATAACCTCGTACTACAGTTAAAAAATTATCTAGAAGGTTGAGTGAAACGTCATTGGTCGGAATAAACTTTCCATTAAAAAAAGATATATGACTCATGCTTTACCTAACTTACTTAAGATAAATTTTGTTCCAACAATACGAGCGATAAAACACACTATAAGAGAAATCACTGCAATTTTTTGAGAAAGAATCACATCTGATAACGGAATATATCCGCTATAAAAATCATTTAAATACATATCAACAGAATGTTTTGCGACTGCAAAAGAAGCTAAAAGATTTAAAGCTCCAAAAATTGTAGGAAACTTTGAATCAAATACAATAGCTATACCATTAAAAATTAATGCTAACAATATGCATCTAAATGCATATTGCGCAGCATAAGTATGGGCCATCTTACTTCCTTCAAATGCATCAAACGGAATAGCAACTAACCCAAAACAAATAGCAGCTAATATCCCAAAAAATGTCCCTATTTTAGCAAAAACAAATGTATTCTGTGTAGAGTCTAATAACTTTTTCTCTTCTATGAAGAATAAAGCACACCCTACTGCAACAGATAGCATTGCTCCAATAAAAAAGAATATCGAAGGACTATTGAATTCACCATTATGTGCAGTAACTGCTCCAAGCTCACTAATAAAATTACCATAAAATGAATACCCTACTGTTGTTGGGTCATCAATAGTTCCCCCCTTGAAGAAAAGAATTGCTAATCCTAATAATGGTATAAACAATAATTGTACTAGGAGGCTTTTTAGATATCCACTATTTATCACAGGCTAATTTATCTAAAAATTCCATTTATTATAATGTATATTTATATATGAAAAATAAATCTCTTGGTTTCATATTCGCTTTAATCTTTTTTGTTGCTTGCTCTCAAGAAGAAAAGGTTCAACCTCCTGTTCATGATTTCAGTGAAAATATTAGCATGAATGATGAGTTCTATTTTGAAAAAGGAGTATATCAAGTTGTAGATAATGTATATGTAGCAATTGGGTATGGACTAGCAAATTCTATTTTAATTGTTGGAGATGGTGGTAATATCATTATTGACACTACCGAAAGTTATGCGGTTGCATCTGAAATTGCTGAAGAGTTTCGAAAAATATCTAACCAACCAATTAAAGCAATTTTTTATACCCATTCACACCCTGATCACTGGAGAGGAAGCCAGGCATTCTTTGAAGAAGATACTAAAGTCTATGCCCATAAAACTTTTGAAGAAGGATTTGACACTTCAATGAACTTATTAAGACCTATTTTAACAAAAAGAGGTATGAAACAATTTGGATATTTTCTTCCAGATGAAGTACAACAATGGGGACATGGATTAGGTACTGCGTTTGGGTGGGATTTTGTACAACCTCCAGTTATATATCCAACAGATCTATTAGAACAAAAAATTAGCACTATTACAACAGCAGGTATCACATTGGAAGTAACCCACTCGCCTGGAGAAACAGATGATCAAATTATTTTGTATTACGCTGATAAAGAAGTCGTTATTTCTGGAGATAATTATTATATGCGTTTTCCTAATTTATATACTATTCGTGGTACCTCTTACCGCGATACACGCAAATGGTATCAATCAGTAGATGAAATGCGTGCTTACAACCCAAAACATTTGATTAGTTGTCATGGACCATACTTATCTGGGAAAGAAAAAGTATATAATCGATTAACTATTTATAGAGATGCTGTTCAATATATCCATGATTATGCAGTCAGAGGTATAAACCAAGGAAAGACTCCGGATGAATTAGTTGAAGAATTTGAATATCCTTCATTCTTTAAAGACAGTTTCGATTTAGAAGAAAAATATGGCAAAGTAAGCTGGAGTATTCGCAATGTATATAGCGGTTATATTGGATTTTTTGATGGAAAAGCAATTAATCTTGAGCCTTTATCTGATAAGGAACGTAACAAAAGATTATTAAATATTATTGGATCTAAAGAGGCATTAATTGAATTAATAAAAAAAGCAAACAAAAACGAAGACTTCCAATGGGCAGCTGAATTGTGTGAAATTGGTTTCTCTAACTTTCCTAATGATAAGACTATTAAAGAATTATACGGAAACACCCTAATAGTTTTAGGTAAAAAAGAGACAAATCCTATTGCACGTAATTGGTATTTATCAGATGCATATGAAATTATGGGACTCATTACCCCACATGAACAGTATAAATCAACAGATGGACAGATTGAACGAATCCCTATTCAAACATTTTTCAATGCAATGCCTCCACGACTCAATCATAAAAAAGCCAGTGGAAAATCAATAAAAATTGGATTTACGATGGCTGACACTGGTGAAAAATTTGGAATGATATTAAGAAATAGCATTATTGAGATTACTCAAAGTATCCCTAACGATGCTGATGCAACAGCAACTGTTGCTACAATGACCTGGAAGAGAATATCAGTTGGGCTTGCAGACGCAAAGAAAGCAATGAAAGATGGAGATTTAGTTATTGATGGAAGCAAATTAAAATTTGCACAATTCTTCTCTCTTTTTGACAGAGATTCGTTTCAATTAGTAGTCGATTAAAGTCTGTACTGTTCCAAACTTTTCTTTTATTTTTTTTGATCCTCCTAACTCAGGCAAATCAATTAATGCAAGAGTATGTACTTCAGAGGCGCCTAATTCAATGCATAACTCAGCAGTAGCAATTGCAGTACCTCCTGTTGCAATCAAATCATCAACGATTAATATCTTTTCCCCTTTCTGAATGGCATCATCATGAATATGGACACTGTTTGTACCATATTCCAAAATAAATTCTTTGCTTACAGTTCTACGTGGAAGTTTGCCTGGTTTGCGTGCCAATACAAACGGTTTTGATAATGCATACGCAATAGGAGCAGACCAAAAAAAGCCTCTTGATTCAATCCCTACCACACGATCAAACTCTAACCCTGAAACTTTTTCTATCATAATATCTACAGTAGACTTAAATGCTTCTGGGTCTTCTAAAAGTGTAGTAATGTCTCTGAATACGATTCCAGGAATAGGATAGTCATGGACTATTGTAATTGTCTTTTTGATATCATCTATATTCATAAATATTGCGTGAATAATAGTACTAATTTGTTCTAATTCAAAGAATAAAAACTATATTAATTAGCTTTAATATCATATTTATCGCAAAGACCTGACAAAAATGACCACAACATCTTTACGGTTGACATTCCTGCTTCTTCAGCGAGAATACGTTCTTCATCTGATAATTGATTCATTAGCATTGCACTTTGTTCACGATGTTCTACGTCTGCATCTTTATGAACTACAAAATATTCTAATCCTTCATCAGTTGAAATATTGTAATGTTCTACCAATCCTTTGATTTTTGTTTCGGCAATCTCAGGTACTTGGCGTTCATATGCATACAACGCACCAAGGCCTTCTGCATAAGAAGAACGAGATAAACGAAAGAAATTATCAATAAGATTTGATGTAAATGCTTCTTGTTTTACTGATTCTACGCTCTCTTCGCTTGCCCCTGCTGCTAACGCAAATTGCTTCCAAAGCATTGGGTGATCTTTTGAAAAATCTTCTTCATCACTCAAATTATCTAGCAATATCTTTCTTTGTTCTATGTCATCACACATTGAATGAGTTGCACTAATATATCTAGGAAATGCTTTGATATGTTGATAATACTGTTCAGCATAATCTTGCAAGATTTCTTGAGTTAATTCCCCTTTTTCCCAAGCAACATAAAAAGGATGTTTTAGAAGATGAAAGTTATCTAATTGGCTATCTAATTGTTTTAAAGTCATTGAATCCTCCTAATTTTACAGCAATAATCTACAACTTCTTTAGCTCTTCTTCAATAAGCCAAATACGATCTTGTCCCCATGTAGATAAAATATTCTTTCTTTGATGCAATAATTTAAAGGTAGGGGCACCCCAAGAATTTACCTTATACATTGCTAATCGATTTTTTTCAAAACTTGATTCCCATTCTTTGGAATCTAGATGAACAAATGCTTTATCTGGATTTAAATCTAAATCGATTAACACTTTTCTTAAAAATGTTTTAGAGCTAATGTCTTTCGCTTGTGAAAAAACACCTTTCATACATTGATATAGATAGTCAAATCCCTTTCCTTTAGCATTCACATAAGGAAACAAAGAGTATATCCTTGTAAGAGGAAGTCCAGTAGCAATTCTAATTTTTCCAAAAGGAATTCCTAATTTTTCAGCAATACGTGCACAGTCTGATAATATATAAAACCCTTTTCTACGAGAAATTCCCATCCCACGCATTAGCATTGGTTTAATAGGTCTTACTACAATAGGAATATTATATTTTTTTCCCAACTTTCTAATACGATCAAATGAAAGATAAGTATACGGGCTATTAGCAGAAAAAAATAATTCTAGTCTTACATTAGATGTATTGTAGTTAGCACTACTTTTTGATATTGCTGGATTAATGCGTAAGGAATTAGCTTTATTTGCTTTTAAATCATCCAATCTTTCCAACAATAAATTAATACGATCAACGCCCCAATAATTCTCTCCTCCGTAATGAAAAATTCCTCCTAAATAATGATTGCACTTATCTCGTTTCCTATTTCCTTGATTTAATACATTTTGAACTATGTTTTCAGAACAAGAATTTCCTGCAAACTCTCCTTTCCAAAACTTCAAACTTAATTCAGGGATATCACTGATTAATTCATGTTGATTTAAGGTACATAAGTGACTTAGAAAAGCATTTTTTTCATCATTAGATGGAATGTGTGTGTTTTCAAAATCAACACCATAGTATGGAGCAATTTTTTGCACATCATTAAAAACATATTTTCTATACATTTCTGGCTCTGGAAGCGCATCATACCCCTCCTCTCCTACTAGACAGATTTCTAGCTGAATATTATACGCAGATTTGATTCGGTGAAGAAATTGTGCAGCCAATGCTGAATAAGGATCGTTTGATTGAAAAAAGAATAAAACTTTATGTGGCTCTACTCTTGCTTGTCTTCGTGATTCAAATTCTTGTCTTTTCTTATCTCGTATATCAAGATTAGCAAATTGGTTCATCAAAAAAGAACGAATTCTTCTTACCAATGATTTAGGAAGCATCAAATCAATTATATTTTCTAGATTAATCTTTTTAGTCACAACAATTCTTACATAGCTTTTGGTTTTTATAATGGCCAAATGACAAAACAGAAGCTCCTATAAGTGTAGCGACTATTTCCCCAGATTCTCCAAAAATATCATGTCCCCAAATAGCACTTACTGATAGAATCGTTAATCCAATTATTCCATAAAATATAATGTGATATCTTTTATGTTTTTTACAACCAAGAAACATTGCAAAAACACTTACAGGAAAAACTAAAAATAAAAGAAGACTGTGAAACCATTCATCAGTTAAGACTGATATAGCTAATGTAGGAGCATATAGCAATACCAATGGTACAAATAAACAGTGCATAGCACAAACAATCGAAAGGCTTATTGCAGTTTTATCAAGGTAAATATTTACTTCTTTTTTCATTTCTATAGTGGGCGATACTGGATTCGAACCAGTGACCCCCTGGATGTCGACCAGGTACTCTAACCAACTGAGCTAATCGCCCTTAGCTAATATAATTAACCAAGCAAAAAAGTGCATAATCTTATTTAATAGTTTTTCAAACATCTTTAGAATGCCAATATGCTAATCCAATAAATAATGCTTGAAATGGAAGCCTTCCCCATGCTACTGTGGCAGAAATATCCATTGCAGCTCCATTGGTGTAAGCTAAATAGATATTTGCTGGAAATACTGCAATTAGTAACCCAATAAGTCCCCAGCCTGCATAATACCTTGTTTTTGGAATAAGTAGCATTATTCCAAATAATACTTCAAAAAATCCGCTAACATAGACTGCTGCAAGCCCAAATGGTAAAAATGGCGGATAAATCTGTAAAAACCATTCCGGTTCAGTAAAATGTTTTATTCCTACGCTAATATAGAAATAAGCCATTATCAAAATTGTAATCAGTTTAAGTAGCTTCATTATACGGATATAGATCCTTTTCTAAAATCTGTTTTACCAATACGAACATTAATTAATACAGGAATCCCCATTTTTGCATCTGATTTTGCCTGCAATAATACGTCATGTAATTGAGAAGTCTCTGTAACTAAAAATCCTTTTGCGCCATATCCTTCTGCTACCTGATGATAGTTAGTATCATTTAAATTAGTACCAACATCGCTTCCAAGCATATCAACTTGTTCTCGAGCAATTTGCTGCCAAGAAGCATCATTTCCTACAACAGCAATCACAGGTAATTTGTGTCGAACAAATGTATCAAATTCAGCTAAGCTAAACGCAGAAGCCCCATCTCCATAAATAATCCATACTTCTTTATCTGGAAATGCGCTTTTTGCCCCCAATGCAAACCCTCCACCAACGCCTAATGTTCCAAATGGACCTGGATCAAGCCAACTTAAAGGATGAGGTGGTCGCAATATATATGATGCAGTTCCCACAAAGTCTCCACCATCTGCAATAATAATACTATCCTTATCTAATACATTATTGATGGTTGTACATACTTTTACAGGATTAACAAAATCAGTATGAGCTTCTGCTTGTGATAATATTTCATTGTCTCTTTCTTGTTCCATAGTTTGTAGCTCTTGTAACCATGAATCACAACTTACTTTATTGTTAATTACTTTAGCAATTTCGTAAATACTAATACAAGGATCTCCTTGCAACTTTAAGTCTGGCTTTCTGTTTTTTGTTAAATCTTCTTTACTCTTATTTAATGCAATAATCTTTGCATCTTTATTAATAGAAAAACCGTATCCTAAACGAAAATCTAATGGAACGCCAACGGTAATTACTAAATCTGCATTTTTTAATGCATGTTTACGATTGTGACGAAAGAAAAATGGATCATCTTTTCCAAGGCATCCACGGGCCATACCTGAGGTGTATGTTGGAATAGAAAGCTTATTTAAAGCTTTAACAAATCGCTCTAAATACTCTTTGTTGTGGATAACTTGATTTCCAAGCAATACTACTGGTTTTTTTGATTGATAAATTTTGATAGATGCTTTATCAATAGATGATTGACTTGCATGTCGAATTTTCTTCTTATGAAGTCTCATATATGATTTTTTAATAGCAAACATATCTTTTAAGTAATATTCAACATAAGATTTAAATATTCTGTCAAAAAATGATTTAGATGATAGTTGGGAAGCAAATTCTTTTTTTATGATTTCTTCTGGATAAAGCAAATCAATAGGTAGCTCAACAAAGACAGGGCCTGGAACATCTGAAAAAGCACAATTAATTGCGTTGTGCAAAGCAGGTATAATATCTCTAACCTTTTTTACAGATACAGCAGATTTTACATGCGGTTTCATCAATTTTAACTGATCAATGTCCTGTAAAGAGCCTTTTCCTTTTAACAGTGTTGCTGCTGCCCCTCCAATAAGCAACAATGGAGATTGTGCCAATTGTGCATTTTTAATTGCTGTCATTGTGTTTGTGACACCAGGGCCTGCTGTAACAACTGCAACGCCAATCGTGTTTGTAATTCTTGAGGTAGCATCTGCTGCAAATACAGCTGAAGCTTCATCTCTTACTTGTACTATATCGATACCTTCTTCTTCGCAACCTACTAAAATAGGAGAAACGTGCCCACCGCACAAAGTAAAGATAGTTGAAACATTATTTCCTCTTAGAAAAGAGCTAATTAAAAAGCCGGCATGTGATTCAGATGCCATCAATTTTTAGTTTTCTACTGATGCAATTTGTTGTTCTTCTGGAACGCTAAGTATTGATGTATACAATTTATCATCAAGAAGAATCTCTAGAGATTTTTGTACTCCTTTGTCATCTTGGAGTATAAATTTATATCTTCCTTTGTCTCCTTCATAATAAAATGCAAACCAACCTAATAGCATTTTCTCGATAAAATCTTTTTCAGCTTCTAACATAGCTGACTGTGATTTCTTAATTTGATTCTCAATAACACTGAACGCATTATTTAAGAATATATTTTTATTCTCTTCTTTTACAAGTTTTTCTTTTGCTTTCTCTAATTCATTTTCTCCATCAACATATCCTGCGATATCATTCTCTTTAATAAAATCTGCAAATTTATTCATTAACTCAGAATCATTGGATACTTCCTCAAAAGAAGTATATTGATCGCTTGTCTGTTGTGCAAATCGGAAAAACCCTCCATCCCTATATATTGCATTTGCCAATGGATATTGTTCGTCATTTTCAACTAAAATATCTGGCGTAATTCCTCCGCCCCCAAGAACCTTGCGTCCGCCTTTAGTTGTAAATAAAGAATCTTCTTTGGTGCGTTCTGCTGATAACAAATCTTTATCGATGTATTCCCTTTTTTGTATACCGCGACCGCTTGGAATATAATATTTTGAATTAGTAATCTTTAAAGCAGAAGTATTATCAATTGCAATTACAGATTGAACTAAACCTTTGCCAAATGATTTTGATCCAACAATAACAGCTCTATCATGGTCTTGCAATACTCCAGCAACAATTTCACTCGCAGATGCACTTCCTTCATTAATTAAAACAGTAATGTCAATATCTTCTGAAAGGAGAGTCCTATTAAGAGATTTGTAATCTTTTAACACTCTTCCAGTGCGTCCTTTTGTAGATACCATGTCTAATCCTTTTGGCAACATTAAGTCTAACATATCCAAAGAAGAAGATAGTAAACCGCCAGGATTGTCTCTCAAATCTATAATAAGATTTTCTGCTCCTTGATCCATCAATGAAAGAAAAGCATTGGCTGTTTCCTTTGGTGTGTTTTCAGAGAAATTTGTTATTCTGAGATATCCAACTGCTGGATCAACCATACCATAATATGGAATATCTTTGATTGCAATAACATCACGGTTGATAGTGTAATCATGTACAGCGTCTGTGATTGGTTTTTTAATTGTTAAAACTACATCAGTGCCTTTTTCTCCTCTAATCAAATTTGTAGCATCTTTCAATTCCATATCATCAGTTGATACACCATCAATATGAGTAATCTTATCTCCAGTAAAAATTCCGGCACGAAAAGCAGGCGAACCTTCAATTGGACCAACTACAGTTAACTGCCCTTCATACATATAAATTTGTAAACCTACGCCACTAAACTCTCCAGTAGTTTTTATGTTTAAGTCTTCTAAGTCTTTCTCTTCATAGTATTCCGTATATGGATCAAAATTTTCTAACATAGAATTAATCATTTTTGATGTTAGCTGAGGAATATCTAGCTCATGAATATATTCAGTAACAAGATATTTGTATACTGTCATAATTTGCTGTTGTGATCGTGCAATTTCACGATAAATATCAAGCTGTTGACTGCGCAATAAACCGAAGAAAGAAATTGCAACTATTAAACATACAAAGGATAATCTTTTAAATTGTTTTATCATAATAATCTTTCATTTACAACAGAACATACTTGCTCATGAATATCATCAATTGATTTGTGCCCATCAATTAACATAACGCGTTCTGGTTCTTTTTGTTGCAAATTAAGATAAAAATCACGAACTCTTTGCTGAAACTCTGTTCCTTCTCTTTCAATTCTATCTCTAGAAATTGACATTCTTTCATTTGCTTCCTCAACAGATATATCAATAAAAAATGTTAAATCTGGTTTTAAGGTATATGTTCCAAAATTGTTCATATTTTCGAGCGCAGTAGCGCTTAATCCGCGTCCACCTCCTTGATAAGCAAGTGTAGAGTCAGCATAACGATCACCAATCACCCATCTACCGTTAAGCAAATGAGGAAGGATTACTTTATCTGTCAATTGTGCTCTACTTGCAACCATTAACAACGCCTCTGCTCTATCGGACATAGATTCCTCTGCATGCAATAAAAGTTTGCGAATTGATTCAGAAATTGGGTCGCCCCCTGGCTCTCGTATAAAACTAACTGATAATTCTTTTTTTTCTAATAATTCTAATAGCTTTTCTGCCTGTGTAGTTTTTCCACAACCATCAATACCTTCAAATGTAATAAATTTCCCTTTAGAAGTAGATTCTGTCATCATTTCTCCCAATAATAATTACTATTTCACCTTTTACTTTTTTTGATTCAAAATATTCAATTACACTCTCAAAATTTCCTCGTGCAATCTCTTCATAAAGCTTTGTTAATTCTCTTGCCACAACGATAGGTCTTTCTCCTAATTCATCGTGCAATTCCTTCAATGTTTTCAGCAAACGATGAGGACTCTCAAATATAATTATAGTATTATCTAAACTCTTTAAAAAAGAAATTTTCTTTTTTCTTCCTTTCTTATGTGGAAGAAATCCTAAGAAAAAAAATGAATCTGAAGGTAACCCAGAAGCGCTAAGAGCTGTTGTAACAGCAGAAGCTCCTGGAATAGGAACAATGTCAATTTTTTCATCAATACATGCTCTAATCAATTTATATCCTGGATCGCTAATTGTTGGAGTCCCGGCATCAGAAATTAATGCAATGTTATTCCCTTCATTTAACAGATTAATAATCTTAGGTGTTTTTTTAACACTGTTATGTTCATGGTAGCTATCTATTTTTGTTTCAATGTTATAATGTTTCATTAATTGAATAGAATTACGTGTATCTTCTGCGAAAACAAAATCAACTTCCTTGAGAGTGTCAATAGCTCTAAATGTGAAATCTTTCAAATTGCCAATTGGAGTAGCAACGACATACAATCTACCTTTATCAGACATTATCCTAGCTTGTTTAAAGCTTTTTTAAAGCAGTCCATTCCGAAATCGATGTCTTCTTTCTTAACATTAAGATGAGGACGAAAACGTATAGACTGATGTCCAGATCCTAACAGAATTGATCCTTCTTCCAACAATAATTCTGATAATTTATCTCTTTCTTCTCCAGAAGGCAGATCAAATGCGCAATATAAACCTCTTCCTCGTGCATTTGATACAAGATGAGGGTGTTCTTCCTGTAACTTATAAATAGAGTTCAATAAATAAGATCCTGTCTCATTTGCTCTTTCTACTAAGTTTTCTTTCTCAATTAACTCTAAATAAATAGTAAGACGTACCATATCTACTAGACTTCCGCCCCAGGTAGAGTTTAGTCGACTAGACTCTTCAAAAACATGTTTTTCGACTTCTTCCACTCGTTTTCCAACTGCAATACCACATACTTGGGTTTTCTTACCAAATGAAATAATATCAGGTTTAGCAGATGAATCAGCTCCACAGCAACAGTCACTACACCCATGCGATGCAAGATGTTGGTGGGCCCACATTTTTCCCGTAACACCAATACCTGTTTGAACTTCATCATATATAAGCATGATATCATTCTCATCTGCAATAGATCTTAACTCTTGCATAAACTCACATCTGAAATGATTGTCTCCCCCTTCTCCTTGAATCGGTTCGATAATCATAGAAGCAATATTGTCAGGATTGTTAGAAATAGCATCTTTGATTTCTGCTATCGCTTTATCTTCTAAGGCAACTACTTGATCTAAATTCTTATCTAAAGGAAATGTAATTTTTGGGTTGGTAATACGAGGCCAATCAAATTTTGGAAAATACATGGTCTTCCTCTTGTCAGGAGAATCTGTTAAAGACATTGTATACCCTGTACGACCATGAAAACATTCTTTAAAATGAATAACTTTTTCTCCTCTTGCACTAATGCCTTTTGCCATATTTTTTCTGCGTTTCCAATCAAAAGCAACTTTCAATGCATTTTCTACAGCTAATCCACCACCTTCAATAAAGAATGCATGTGGTAGATAGTCTGGCTGTGCAACACGTTTAAATGTTTCAATAAATTCTGCCATTTCTAATGAATAAACATCGGAATTTGTTGGTTTATTAATCGCAGCAATTTTTAATCGTTCTGACTGTTCTAAAACATAAGGATGGTTATATCCTACTGACAAAGATGCAAACATAGAAAATAAATCAAGATATTCTTTTCCAGTTACTTTATCAACTAACCATGAACCATGAGATTTCTCTAAATCAATAATTGGTGACATTCCATCTGCAAGAATACTTCCAGCAATAACTTTTCTAATATCAGATAATTCCATTTAACTATACTTCTTGTTTCTCAGGATTTTTAAATGACCAATATGCTAATATTGCCACTATTAAACCTAACATCCAGAAAGTTCCGTAATTATAAGATGGGTCAGAGAACTTAATCAAGTCATTAAAACGACCAATTAATAAAGAAATTCGGCCCATAACTGCAAAACCAAATGATGCACCGAAACTAATCATCAAGAAATAAATTCCTAATCGAGTAAATTTCCCATAAGAACCAGTTTGTTCTCTTGAGAAATAAAAATACATCAAGGCACTTACTGTCCCTACTAAAATAATAATATTATTAAATACACTATCTCCAGACATATTAAAAAATGGTAGAGATCCACTAAATATGTCTACCGCACTAGCGCTAATTTGACTTAGTACATTAGAGCTTAAATATCCGTATGCCTTTAATCCAGCTGCAATACCTACCGTGTAAGCAATGCCCCATCTTGCCATCCAATTAAATTGCTTGAAGATACTAAGCAACATCATTATACCTAACAATAATGGGAATAAATACAGAATATTAAATTCATGGTTAAAATCAACCTCAGCAATGAAAGAAAAAGGGCCATCTTTAGGAAATAATCTTCCGAATAAATTTGGATAAATTTGTGTCCAATAAAACGTTGCTGCCCAGTAAGCTGCTGATACACCAACAAACACATGTTCTGCAATTTTATAGAAAGGATTGTCTCTATATAAATAAGACAGGATTCCTAATGTTAAGAATGCTGCAATCCATGCACCGAAAATAGTGGAAAATGCCATATTAATATTTCCTCTCTCTTCGTTCTGTTATAAAGTATGCAAGATTACCTAATACAATAAATAAGACAATAACAAGGTGAGCAAATGATTGTGCAGCCATTCCTTGGATTGCAATACCAGGCGTATTTATTAATGACTCATATTCTGCGGCACCAGGCATACCAGCAAGAATTCCTTTTACTTGTCCGCTTTGAACATAAGGCATGACTTCATTTACTTGAATTGATGTTGTTCCAGATGATAGTGGCACCCCTGTTGGATCTCCACCATATTGAACCCATTCAAATGTACCTGGATATCCAGCAGAGCCAGTAAAAATAAATTGGAAGTCTTTCAAATTATTTACACCTTCCATCATAGGAATATCTGCAAGCATTGTACCTTTAGAGTCTACAGTATAGACTTTACGTAAATCACTAGCCAGTCCCTTAACAATCGCTTCATTCCCTGGCCTAAAACCTAACAATACATAATCTTCATACTCTACTAACTCAAACTCTTGGTTAATTTCTTCTAATGCATCAAGAGCCATATACAATCCATCAGGCCACAAGCACGTAATATAAATTTGATGACCATTACGCAATACTTGTCTCATCACTCCCAATGTCATTGGATGAATTTCCGGTTTAGTGCTTGGACCGTAGTCAAACGACATTAATACTTTTGAGTTAGCAGGTATTTCTTCAATTGCATTATAAACTTTTTCAGTTGTTGGAGTTGTTCTGATTGGTAAATCTATTGGGCGCATTAGCGGTATTAATACTGCTAGACCAATTAATATGAATATAAACCTTCTATCGACAGAACCTAATTTTAATATCATGTCTTCTAAAAATCTCATTATTGGTCACCTATATATGATTTTTCTAATCCAAATATGTAACGCAAGCTGGTCACAATAATCCCTAAACCAATTCCAATCATAATTGCTCTTGCCCCTGCTAAATTTGGAACCGTATAAATCCATTCTTGTAGTGATGGTAAAAAGAAGATTGCAGGTTCAGTTGGACTCCAGTTCATATTCATTCCCAATAGAGTAACTCCTACTAGACCTAATACAAATACACCAAAAACAATCTTACGACTCCTTATGTAAGTGTTGACAAAAATTGTTCCAACAAATACCAATAGATACATTACCATCCAAGGTGTAATTAAACTTCCAACAGGAACTCTACCCAACATAATAATAATACCAGCTAACAATAATAATGTCGCTTCAAAATTTCTTGCTCTAAATGCTCTATATGATGCTGAAGCAACATAAAATGCTAATAATGCGAACATAGTTGCAGATAATGGAGTGAAAATATTATCAAACATCCATTTAAATAAACCGCCTTCTGTTGAAATATGCGCTCCCCATTCTACTGCTTTTACAGTCTCAGTAGATCCAGACGCTATAATCGCTTGTTCAGCTGCGCCTTGAGTAAAGTACACTTCTTCTCCTACAAAAAAAGCTCCTTTCATAAAGAAACCAATCGTAAAAGCAAAAAAGAAGGATGCTATAGCAACCACACTATACTGCCACCCTGATTGTCTTTTTACCACTTTTAAAAATTGTAATTTTAAAAGATTTAATGCCCCAAGAAAAATTGCAAAACTTGCAATAATATCATACCATTGAGTTGCATCATCATTGACAAATGCTTCAATTGATTCATTATCAATGAACCATCCAAATAAAGTTAAAGATCCAAAGAATGCAACAATTCCAATTGGGATATATCTCTTTAAAACCATTCTATAAACCCAACCATGTTAAAAGGTTAAAACTAGTTAATCCTAAATCTGACAAAGCGCGCGATAACAAAGCAATCCCAATAAAGCTAATCAATATTAATTTCACCATATCTTGTGTTTTTACTCCTGCAATTAATTCAGGTTTTCTTGAAAGATATGCGCTAGCTGCAAAATATTCTTCACCCATTAAAGTGTAGTCACAAGCAGTAACAAAGAAAGGAATTTGTGCTTGAGATGCGGTCCCTGCAATCTGAATTGCACCGATACTATTACCAGTTTCCGCGAATAAAAGTGATTCTGCATAAAATTTACCCATATACATACATGCAGCTGGCTTGTCTCTTTGCATAATACCATTTACTCCTGCCGCATAAGCAAACTGATCATCGGTAACATAGTGTACCATATCTTCATTGAACATCTCAGGACGTCCTTGTGTTAAATATGCCTCTTTACAAGATTCTCTAGCAGCTTGCATCACAATTGATCTTGCAACTGGAACATCTAGATTTGTTTCATATTGTGCAGTCATTTGAGCAACATGACCTAAAATAATTACACCAGCAACAGTCTCTACTTCATTCATATCCATAATACCTGGAACGTAAAGAATAGGACGACCCATTTCAGTAGAACGACCTACCGCTTCTTCTACTGCTTTTAGCCCTGGAATAGTACGTAAAAAAATTGAATCAGATGAAATTCTAGCTTGTTTTACCTCGTTTAGCATTACCATAATAATGGTTAATAAAAGAACAAACATTACTGCTCTTTCTGATTTAAAAATATGGATTGAATCTGGAAGCTGCATCAAAAGAACGGTAAAAATAGTAATTCCTAAAAAACCTAAAGTATATGTTTTCAGTTGTTTATTGTTCATCTTTACCCAATCGTTCTAATTCGCAAATTAAAAACTCTACACTAGAATGTTCTTCAAACAATTCAGCAGCCCTATAATAACCATCTGTTTTGACAAATGCACTAATTATTGGTCCAAAAAACACCATTGTTTGACTTCCAATAAAATTTAATGGCTTTGCCATCTCTAGGAAAAATATTGAAGGAGTCACTAATTTTAAATCTACTATCTTATGAGCAAGCTTTGATAAAAATGCTTTATCGTCTTTTGTTAATGCGTCTTTCACTGTAATTCTACCATTTCGAGGTTTGCTCTTGGAATAAGAGTATTCTTCCCATCAATTGAAATTTCAGCAACTCTAACCATTGTTTCTGATTCCATTTTATTCAATTCGGATGGAAGCGAAGTTACTATTCCAATTTTTCCAAAATTTGGAGAGCGAATTACACGAACAGTGCTACCTTCTTGAATCCCTTCTGGTTCTTTCGATAACGAATCTTCTGTGTCAGAGCCACCTTTTATAGGAATAACAATCTCAGGACGAATTACACCTGCTCTAATTTGTGTTGCACCATTAACTGATGCATCATTTCCATCATTACTCTTTAACAAGTTAAATGTTGCATTGCTCATCGGAATAGAACCATAACCTTCTGTAACAATTAACGCTGTAGGCAATTTCTCTGTACCGGTAATTGCTACACCTAAATCATATCCTAAAACTGCTTTTAAATCATAATAATTGAATCCACCTACAACAATGCCTGCTACTTTACAATCCATAGCTTTTTTGTATGCTTCTAGACTCAAAAATGAACCTCCAATCAAAATTTTACCTGCCATATCTTTTGTAATTTGATCTGCAGTTAATTCTTCTGATGGATTATTAGAAATTAATGTAAGTTCTCCTCTTTTTTCGCCTGCAATACCAAATATACCTTGAATAAATGCTGCATCAGACTTTAAGATAATGCCTTCTTTCTCAATGACTTTGTCCACTGTGCCGCTCACATATGCATCTACTTCTACTGGAATCGGAGCCTCTCTTACAACAACACGTCCTGTACTATCAGATATTGACTCAATTGTTCCATCAACAGGAGATTCTACAGATGATTTAAACATGCCAAAAACACCAGGAGTTTCTGCGATTATATCACCTTTTTTGACATTATCACCCTCTTTGACTACTAAACAATCCACAACATCTCTAGGTTCAATATTTAAAATATTATTTACTTTTAACATCTGAACATTACCAGGAAGATTTGTTGATGCAACAATAGTGTCAGGAGATAATGAATCTCCCTTTTCAACCAATACTTTTCCTTTAAGAGGGAGAATTCTCTCTTTTTTAAACAAAGTCTTCTTTAAAACTTTTAATCCTGGTGTATACGAATGTGCCATTAAAATAAATCTCCTTTAGGATACTCATCTACTGCATTTGACCAGTTTAATAAACTATCAATACGTTCCGAAGAATCTTTAGATAGCGTAATTGGTCGATTTCTTCCATCAAAAATTAGTCCAACTACCCCTCCATAGATCACTGAATCTAATGTTTCTCCTTTGCCAGCACCCACATCAATTCCTCTTGATGGTGTAATAGTAACTTTTACTTCTTCATATGGAACTTCAAGCGTTTCAATAGATCCTTCTATAATCTCAATGGTTTTTGATGATCCATCTTTAAATGACATAACTACATCAGCCATCTTAGATTTAGGTTTTGCATTTCCAACTGGAGTAATACATGTTCCAAGCCTAATTAAACAATCATTATCAAATACCTCTAGCGCTGCTTGACTCGCATCATCTTTTAGCTCTTTCTTATCAATATTTGCAAGCACTCCTAATTGTGGCATCATAAAAATAGAATCTACTGCCAATTGCGTAATACCTTCTGGCATAAACGCATCAATCAACATTCTGGCAGATTGTTGTCGGCGTGGAGCATGTGAAAGCACTCCTCCTGATCCTACTAATAAATCTAGATCCATCATATTAACCAGAGATTGACCGCTAGAAGACTGTTCAAACGCATCAGATATTGTACGTTCAGACTGCACGCCTTTAAGACTTGTTGCAAATGCCTTATGTTGAATAAAAGACAATCTTAATGCTTCTCTAGCAATTGCTTGTTCAATGACCAGTTCTTCAAGAGATTGTGGCACCGTAGTTGGGCGAATCATTTTATTGCCAATACGGTTGGTTAGTTCGCTACGATTAATATCAAATGGTACCCATCTTAATACATTATCTAAACCTGATTCAGCCAATACGTTGCATATAGAGTAACTCATTCCAAGGTTTGCGCTTACTGTACGATTAAATTTTTCTTCAAATACAGAAAAAATATCTGTTGTTGCGCCTCCAATATCAACACCTACAACAGAAATACCTTCTTTTTTAGCAATCATTTCAATCAATGATCCTACTGCTCCAGGTGTTGGCATAATTGGAGCATCTGTCCAAGACATCAATTTTTTGTATCCTGGTGCTTGAGCCATAACATGTTCCATAAATAAATCATGAATTTTATCTCGAGAAGGCTCAAGATTTTCCTGCTCTAATACTGGCCTAATATTATCTACAATATCTAAATCAGATATCTCTCCAAGCGTATCTCTAATAGAATCTTGTGCTTTATTATTTCCTGCATAGATTACAGGTAATTTATAATTCTGTCCTAAACGAGGTCGTGGATTAGCGGCTGCCAATATTTCTGCTAGTTCCATCACGTGAGTGGTTGTTCCACCATCAGTGCCGCCAGATAATAAAATCATATCTGGTCTTAACTGACGGATTCTAGTAATCTTTTCGTGTGGCAATCTTCCATCGTTTGATGCCAAAACATCCATTACAATTGAACCAGCTCCTAAAGCAGCTCTTTCGGCGCTTTCACCTGACATAGATTTAACTACTCCAGCTACCATCATTTGCAATCCACCTCCAGCTGAACTAGTTGAAACATATATATCAACACCTTTACTGCCATCATCAGGTGTGATAATTTTATCTCCATCAAGAATAGTTCTTCCAGAAAGCTCCTCTACTTCCATAACAGCATTTAAAACTCCTTTAGTAACATCTTCAAAAGGAGCTTCAACGGTCGTAGGAGCTTCCCCTCTAAATGTTAAACGATAGCGATCATCTTTCCATTCGATTAAGATTGCTTTTGTAGTTGTACTACCACAATCTGTTGCTAATATAGATTTAATCTTTTTACTCATAAATATTGCACAATAACATATAATAATGTAGGTGGAGATGTCAATATTAAAGAATCTAATCTGTCAAGTGCGCCTCCATGCCCCATCAATAGATTAGATGAGTCTTTTACATTGACTGATCTCTTTAAATAAGATTCTAACAAATCGCCAAAAAATCCTACGACACTGAATATAAAAATGAAGATTAAAATATCAATCATTTTTAGAGAAAAAACATAATGACTAAATAATAAGGTGAATATTGTAGATCCAATCACACCTCCCAGCAAACCAGCATAAGTTTTGTTAGGACTGATAGAAGGAGCAATCTTTCTTCCTCCAATTAAATTGCCAAAAATATATGCAAATGTATCATTTAGCATAACGCCACAAAATAGCATTAAAGTAAAATAGGAGCTTAATTGATTGTCAATATCTCTTAACAAAAATAAACATGATAAACTAAGACACACATATACCATTCCTAAAGCCCACCAAAGAACAGAGTTAGCTTCTTCTCTTTTTAAAGATAAAAATTCTATAAAAGCCATAATTGTGAAGAATCCCACAAAAAAATAGAAAAGTATTCCTCCTGTTAAAATAATCCAAATAGCAAGAGGAAAACCTATAAAATATATTGGCAATCTTGAACTGAGAGAACTCATGCAAGAAAATAAGTATAGTTCTTTATTATACCAAAAGCTTAATCGCTTTTGGAATCACTTCTGTGGTAACCTTGCTACTTTTAATTAAATCTCCATCTAGATTAAATAAAGACTCACCTAAAGCGTCTATTTTAAGAGAAGTAGCTTTTTTCATATGAACGTAAGGCAAATGAATGTGCTCACCTTTAAAAACTTTTAAAAAAATGTTCATTAACTGCATTCTACTAACATCATTTTTTACTATAAAGATATCCATTACACTATCAAAAAATCCTCCATTTGGAGCTGCCTTCATGCCTTTTCCAGTATGAATACTATTGCATCCCACAATAAATGCGCATTTAATATCAAAACTTTCACTATCAATTGTTACTTTTGCATTATAAAAAGATCTTTGCATAAGCTTAATTATTGATGCGACATCATAACGTATTGTACCTAAAAATCGTAATTGCTCAGCCAAAAGATTTGCATAAGAAAACATACCCCATCCGATTATGCTAACACTTAAACGCACTTCATTGTCAAAAACTACTTTATTAACGTCCATTAATTGGATGTTATCCTGCAATGCCCTGTCTACTGCATCAACATAGTCAAGACAATCAATATCATGCATAACTGAGTTGCCAGAGCCTGTCGGAATAACACCAATCGGAGTGTCATTCAATAAATCTGCTCTATACAGTCCATTAATTACTTCATTAACAGTGCCATCGCCCCCGAAAATGAAAACTCTATTAAACTGATTTGGTTTTGCCTTTGAAAGAAAATCCATAGCATGGCCTGAATATTCAGTAACAAGTAATTCCGGAGAAAAACCTACTTCTTTTATCTTATGTTCTATATCATGATATGATTTGAGAGATTTTTTTAAACCGCTAACAGGATTAACTATACAAAGAATAGAATTCATATTTATTTATAATACTTATTATCACCAAGCTTAATTACATCAATGCGAACTTTCGTTGTTCCTTCATTGACAAATCCTAATTTTTGTGCTGCTTTATAAGAAACATCTAATACACGACCTTTAACAAATGGCCCCCTATCAATAATTGTCATTGTCAATGATCTACGATTTTGCAGATTAGTAACTCTTATTTTTGTACCCAAAGGCAATGTTTTATGTGCAGCGCTAACTTTATACATATTAAAGATTTTACCATTTGCCGTACGTTTTCTATGAAATTTCTTACCGTAATATGATGCTATTCCTATCTGAACTTGAGGATGATTACGTATTCCTTCAATCTCTTTACGGCTCATACCATCAGAATTGACGTAGTCACCATAAACTGCAGTTGGCCCGCAACTAGAAAAAATGAAAGATATTGCTACAATTAATACTTTATAATTCATAAGACAATTTATTATTAATTTGTGGGATTATAAATGGATCAGTTACTAATTGGCTAGCCATTCCTATTAATGTTGCACCACTATCAACTACAGACTTCACTTGGCTATAATTTCCAATACCTCCTGTAGCAATAATTGGTATTTGAAAACTATCATTTATTAACTTTACTCTTTCTAGAGTATCTTTAAACAAAGGAGCTCCGCTTAATCCACCTCCTGGCTTTGAAAAATGATGTTCTTCTAACCCAACTGACTCAGCTAAGACATATCGAGTATTGCCTACATTAATTGCGATTTTATCTACGGAAGATAAAAGTTCACATATTTTCAATATTTCATTATCATTGCTATCAGGAGAAGTTTTAACGACAATCACTTTCGAGGAAAGAGATCGTAGCTTCTTTAATACAAACGATAATTGATTTAGGTCATCGCTTAAACATTTGCCATCTTCTGTGTTCGGACAACTAATATTGATTTCATAAAAAAATTGATTAAAAGAAGAAGATTCTACTCTTGAATTTATTAATTCAAACACTTTAACATAATCATTAACACTGTCCCCTCCAATACTAATGCCTATCGGTCGATTGAATGATAACAATTTCTCATGTTCAAAATGGTTAATAAAATTATCCACTCCCTTTGTTGGAAGGCCTAGAGAATTCAATAAAGCGTAGCTACCATTGTGATTAATTTCTTGTATTCTTGGTCTTTTGTTTCCTTCTGAAGGATCTTTTAATACAGTTTTATAAGTTATTCCTCCTATGCCAATAAATTGCCATTGCAAGAATGCACTCATATCATCTTTAAATGATGCTGCAATAATTGGAGAAGGGAAATTCAAATCATACAGATGTGTTCCAATGTTATTTGGTATTGAAAATTTGAACAAATGTTTAAAAGGGGAATTCATTAACAAATGATTAATCTTATCACCAACAATAATTGCTCTTTCTAAATCTTTTTTTAATAAAGACTGTTGCATAATGATTAGTCTTCTTATAGCGCGATATTTTATCGACAGAAACTTAGATCTTACGTTATTCATTTAACCCTTCAAGTCTTTTTTCTGCAATCAATCCTTGGGTAGATTCTGGATGATTTTTTGCAAGCCATGTGTAATATATAATCGCATTATCTTTATCAGATAATTTATAGTCATAATAATATGCTAAGAAGTATGCTGCAACTGCAGAAAACACTGTTGAAGAACCGCTCTCTAAAACCAATTTATAAGTATCAATAGCTTCTTTTTTGTTGATAGGCCAAAGAGACTCAGCCTTTAACAACAGCTTAGAAGGTTGGTGCTCCAATGATAGTTTCTCATTGTCTATAATCTTTTTTGCATAATCTGATTGAGGATATTTTGCTAAAATTATATCTTTATACTTGCCTGATTCTAATGCATTTTTTGAATCATATATCAAATATGAGGCAAATAAAGATTTGGCGTAATAATCTGATTCTGAGTGGTTAGCAATAATTATCTCAAAGTAGTCCAATGCTTCATACTCACTCCCAACATCAAATGCTAATATTTCTGCGATTGCATATAGAGTTGATGGATTAATGGCATTCCCTTCATCCAATGAGCTTCTAAATTTTATAAGCTTACTAACTGAGTCTCGCCTTTTTGACATAATAACTTTATAAGGAGAATTAAAGTTTTGCTTCATTCCTTCGTTAATAAAAAAATTTGCACGATCAAAATCTAAATTTGGGTTTCTTAGGAAAATATTTCCAAGCAAATAGTATGCCTCCACAGAAATTTCTGTATTCAAATTATTTTGTGCTACTTGATCTAAACTCTCTATTGCAAAATCTAAATTATTTTTATCTAATTCAATTTTTGCTAACTCTAAATTCAATTCGCCTTTTATAGAATTGAAATTCTCATCTAAAAGCAATTGTTCTATTCTACTTTTTGCTTTATCTAAATCTCCCAATAAACGATAAGTCTGAATAATCTTTAGATTTGATTCTTTTACCCTAGACATTGATATTGTATTGCTAAGAACATTCCTATAATTATCTGATGCTTGCTGATACAGTTCTTTCTCGTATGATAATTCAGCAATTTGGAAATAAATTTGTTCTCTAGTTAATCTGCTGTCTGCTGTTTTAGCCCCACGATCTAAGAAATTAAATGCAGAATCTGGCTGATCAATCTCAAGATAAATTTCTCCTAATGTTAGATAAATACGAGATTCCAAATCAATAGAATCAATACTTTCTAAAAGGTTAGTCAAATCATTAATAGCAGGTTGGGGTCTTAAATCTTTCCATTTACACAATGCTAGCCAATAGGTTGTTTCATTTTGAAAAAAGACTTCCTCAGAGTCTTTCAATCTGTCAAAAGCTTCTTTTGCGCTATCATATTCTCTTTTAAAAAAATGTGATTTCCCTTTTAGCAATAATGCATCATTCACATACTTACTATCACTGTAATCTGTTAATACTTTCTGAGATTTTTCGATAGCTTTTTCATATTCTTGAATAGCTCTTGAAGGTAGTTGATTTCCAAAATTTTCTATGCGAATTTTTTCTGCATCTTTATAATGTTCTTGAGCGTTATAAAACGTATTAAAGTAGGCGCAACCTTGAAGAAGGAGCAAAAGACATAAGGATTTAATTATTTTTGAATTAAATTCAGATATCATAAACAGAAGTTACAATGAAGCTTGAAGAATTACAGACAATAATTTCTAAAAAAATATCTGACAAAATCACTGTAGATTTTATCAAAATATTTGATTATACCATGGAACATGAAAATCATGCAACTTTTGAAGGTAATTTTCACTTAAGTATGACATTAGTTAGTCCTGATTTTGAAGGAATGAGTCTTATTGAGCGCCATCAATTGATATATAAACTTGTTGATGAATATATGCCCCATGAAATCCACGCACTAACTATGAAGACACACACGCCTGAAGAATATAAAAAAATTACTGAGCGTAATTAGGTACAGGCGGAATACCTAAATCAATCTCCAATAAATCACTTTCAAGTGTCCCAATAGGACTTTCTACAATACGCCCTATTTCTTCATTCCCTTGATTTACAATTAATGTAGGAACGTAACGGATATCTTTTCCTTCTTGTTCATTTCCGGGACTGACTTTATCTCTATCTACACATATATATTTTACATTTTCTTCTGGAACACCCAACGTTTTGAATATTTTGGCAATTCTTGGCACTTCTTTTCTACTATCACCGCACCACGTACCAAGAAACACTTCATAGGTGTACATGTTCGGATCTTCAATTGCGCTAATTAATTGATAATCTACGTCATAATCTTGAAAACCGGATGCATACCACTCTTGAAATGGATCTTCTTTGAGTTCATCTAAAGAAATAGACCCTAATAACATTTTTTTTCCTGTTTTAGGGTCTATATTCCCACTCGTAACATTCCACACACTGTATGCGCTAAACATTACTAGCAATCCTAAAAAGATAGGATGCATTAAAAATTGTGTTACTTTATTGCTGTCCATCTGTATAGTATCTGTATATTGCGTATGTCCCTAAGATAGTAAGCGTTAAAGAAATAACAGATCCTTCTATACCAAATGATCCTCCTGAAATGATATCAGGAACTTGACCTGAATTTTCATGAGCAAGCACTTTCCAAGAATCAACATTCAATCCACTAATTTCAAATCCAAACAGTCCTTGGAAAAAATTCCACCCAAAATGAAAAAAGGTTGGAAACCAAAGATTTTTAGTGAAAGTATAGCTAATTCCCAATATAAATCCTGCGGCAAATAATTCTGACATTGGAACAAAAGTGCTCCACACATTAGGGTTTCCTGCATGCATTAATGCAAATACAGCAGAAGAGATGCCTAATGCCCACCATCTGTTCATTGAGTCCATCAAATTGTTTAATACATAGCCACGGAATACAATTTCTTCATCAAATGCAGCAACAAATAGCATCAAACTAACTATCATTACTTCTGGTTTTAATCCGACAACGCCTGTTACGGTAATTGCGCCAATAATCCATAAAATAAGGAATATACCGCCAATAAAGAGCAATGCAGCTCCTAAGCCAACTAACATCTCTTGACCACGATCTTTTATAGATAATCCAATATTTGTTAATGGTTCTTTGTTAAATACAGTCATCATAAACCAAATTGCTGCAAAACTTGCAGTAATTTGAAGAAGAGACATGGCCAGCATCATTGGTGATGCAAATCCCATACCTTCCATGCCCATAGCCCATTCTTCTACAGCTGCTGTATCGTTCATATCAACACCTGCTATCATCATCATAGCAACTGTCCCTAATCCGACAAAAATCATCATTGTTACAAACCAAATAGGTATAAAGATTAATGCTCTTACCCATCCTTGTTTAATTGGTAGTTCTGACATATTTATTTTCTCCCTTTATTAATTAAGTGCGGAGAGAGAGGGATTCGAACCCTCGATACAGTTGCCCGTATAACACCTTAGCAGGGTGCCGCTTTCAACCACTCAGCCACCTCTCCAATTTTTGAGAATTTATACACTGCTAGACAAAAAAGATACTAGTCTATCTTTTAAATTATCAAGTCCAGATTCACTTACAGATGATATATCAATATACTCCTCAGAAAAAGTATTCCATTGATCTAATGTTTTTGGATCTTTAATAGTGTCTAATTTAGTACGCACTACCAAGGTTGGTTTATCCATAAGAGTGTCATTAAATGTCTCTAATTCTTTTTTTAATTTATCAAAAACTTCTTGAGGATTTTGTTCTAAAATATCAATTAAAAACAATAATATTTTGTTACGCTCAATGTGTTTTAAAAATTGATGCCCAAGCCCTTTTCCTTCGCTTGCCCCTTCAATTAATCCAGGAATGTCAGCCATCACAAATGACTGATATTCACCGTATTTTACAATCCCTAAGTGTGGCTGTAATGTAGTAAAAGGATAATCAGCAATTTTTGGTTTTGCTGTAGTCATTACAGACAACAATGTAGATTTACCAGCATTTGGTAAGCCTACCAAACCTACGTCTGCTAACACTTTTAACTCTAACTCTACTTTAAGATGAGATCCTTTTGTTCCTTCTTGTGAAAAACGAGGAGTCTGTTGCGTAGAAGATTTAAAATGATGGTTTCCTTTTCCTCCAGCGCCCCCTTCACATACAGTATGACAGTGGTTTTCTTCTACCATGTCTACAATCACTTTATTGGAAGCTTGATCTTTAATAACAGTTCCACATGGGATTTCTATAATCAAATCTTCCCCAGATTTACCTGTTTTTTTATTTGATCCACCCGATTGTCCATTTTTTGCTTTATACAAACGACGATATCGAATATCCTGTAAGGTGTGAAGGTTCGAGTTAGTTACAAAAACAATGTCTCCGCCTTTGCCACCGTCTCCACCGCTCGGACCACCTTTGTCTATATATTTTTCTCGATGAAAAGAGACGATACCGTTCCCTCCGTTGCCTGCTTGCAACTCAATCTTTGCATAATCGATAAACATGATATAAGAAATTAAAAATTGTTAATGATTTCGTCACCAAACTCTGAACATTTCAAAAGTGTGGCATCGTCAAGTAGTCGATGAAAATCGTAGGTTACTTTTTTAGAAGAAATTGCTTTTTCTAATCCATTGATAATGGTTTCAGAAGCTTCGTTCCATCCCATATATTCTAGCATTAATGCTCCAGATAAGATTACTGAAGATGGATTTACTTTATCTAAACCAGCATATTTTGGAGCAGTACCATGGGTTGCTTCAAAAATAGCATGTCCAGTATTAAAATTAATATTTGCGCCTGGAGCAATACCAATACCTCCCACTGAAGCTGCAGCTGCATCTGATATATAGTCTCCATTTAGATTCATGGTAGCAATAACGTCATATTCGCTTGGACGCAATAGTATTTGTTGTAAAAAAGCATCTGTAATGCCATCTTTAACTAATAATTTCCCGCTATCAAGCGCATCAGATTGTGCTTTGTTAGCAGCTTCTGACCCTTCAGCTTCTTTAATTTTATCATACTGATTCCAAGTAAAGACTTTGTCGCCAAAATGGGCTTCTGCATATTCATATCCCCATTTTTTAAAATATCCTTCAGTAAACTTCATGATATTGCCTTTATGAACAAGAGTTAAGCTTTTTCGATTATTTTTTAATGCATACTCAATTGCTGCATGTACTAAACGATGGGTTCCTTCTTGTGATATTGGTTTAATCCCAATAGAGCTAGATTCAGGGAATCGTATTTTTTTACCAACTCCTAACTCATTGATTAGGTCTATAACTTTTCCTGCTCCATCTGAACCATTTTCCCATTCAATTCCAGCATAAATATCTTCAGTATTTTCTCTAAAAATTGTCATATCAACAGTGCTAGGATCAGATAAAGGAGAAGGAGTGCCTTTGTACCATCTTACTGGTCTAACGCAAGCAAATAAATCTAATTCTTTCCTTAAGGTAACATTCAGCGATCTAAACCCTCCTCCAATTGGAGTTGTGAGCGGTCCTTTAATAGCAATCATATGATCTTTAATTATTTCAAGTGTTTCATCAGGAAGCCATTCTCCGCTTTTATCAAATGATTTTTCTCCTGCAAACACTTCAAACCATTCAATACGTCTTGATGATTCATACGCATGGTGAACAGCAGAATCAATCACTCTTTGGCTAGCTCTCCAAATATCAGGACCAATTCCATCCCCTTCTATAAAAGGAATTATTGGATTGTCAGAAACAACTAAATTTCCATCAGTAAATTTTACTTTATCTGCCATTATTGTAGCTTTCCTTTTAATCTTTTTTCAATATTCTCTGGAACAAATTTTGTTAATTCTGCATCATGCTTTGCTAAATCTTTAATGATTGTTGAGTTCAAATGTAGAAATTTTTCATCAGGAATCATTAGTAAAGATGAAACAGAAGAATCAATACTATAATTAACATTTGCCATTTGAAATTCAAATTCAAAATCACTAACATGTCTTAACCCTCTAATAATCGCTACAGCACCACAGTCTTTTGCAAAATTAATTACCAAATTTTTTGGGTTAGAGTGCACATGTATATTGTCAATATCATTGAAGCACTCTTCAATCATTTCAACGCGCTCATCATGGCTAAACATTGGGTCTTTTTGAACATTGTCAGATACGCAGATATGCACTTCATCAAACAACTTAGATGCTCTTTTTGCTATATCTATGTGTCCATAGTGAATTGGATCAAAAGTCCCTGGATATATAATTTTTTTCATCTCTGCCAGTAAAGTATGTTTGTGCCCCCAAATTTACTAATTTTATCATATCCTGCAAGAAATTCATGGCTTTTACACTCCAATACAAGCACTCCTCCTTTGTTGAGTCGATTTAGGCATAATTTTACCAAATTATTTGTTTCAGAATCAGTATAGGGTGGATCTGCAAAAATCACATCATAAGATGTAGATTTCTTAAGAAATCTCTTTGCGTCTCTTACCATAAAAACAAAGTTGCTATATTGAATCTCTTTTGCATTGATGATAATTTGGTTCATATGTTTTCTTTCCAATTCAATAAATGTTACTGACTCAGCTCCCCTGCTTGCAGCTTCAAAACCTACAATGCCAGAACCTGCATACAAATCAAGAAAATGTTTTCCTTCTAATGATTTTAATGTATCAAAAATGCTTTTTCTTGCAATAGAAGTAGTTGGACGATATTCAAACTTCTTATTTGAATGAATAGCATGGTTTTTAAATTGCCCTGCTAATATCTTCATCAACCTAAAACAGTGATATAAATATGAGTTGAATTATCAGATCTTTTAAATGAAATCTTGCGAACAATAAAATTATTGTAACCTTTTATCTTATTAATAACATCTTCAAAGATATCATCTTGTTCAATTCTTAGAATTAAGTTATCAACTTTTTCATCTAATAATGTGCCATCAATAAGTTTAAAATCAGTACTTTTTATATCCACAACTGAATTGAGAAAATTAGAAATTGAGATAGAGCTTTGATTGACTTGAGGAGGTACAAATAGATCTATCTTATAGGATATCCTATTCTCTGAAAGATTAATTTCTTTAACTGAGTTTGGATCTACATTAATTAATAAACCTGTAATATCAGCGCTTCCTTTTGCTGAAAGAATTCCATTAATAACACTTAATTCATTAATAGAGCTACCATAATCTGAATCAAGAGTTGATTGAAAAGCACCAATCATAGCATAAGACTTAACATTGTATGATTCAAATCGACTATTTGATGTAGGCTTAATAAGATCAGGTTCAACATAAATCTCTTCTTCTTGAATATCTTCAAATGCAAAATCAGCATCTAGTTCTTTTAAATCTGCTTGATTTACAAACTGTAACACGCCTAACAATACAACCAATGTTAACAGTGCTGCGATTGCATTTCTAAAATGATAAAAGAAATTTTTTGTATCAGTTTGTTTCGTAAAAATTTTCTTCTTCTCATACAAACTTCCCTCAATAATTTGTACTCCAACTGGATTAATAAAATTTAACATAGGAACAGAATTCTCAATCATTTTTGATAAACTTTTTACAATATCAATATCAGAAAAAAATCTAAATTTAGTATTGGATTTTTTAAGAGTGGCTTCTGAGACCTTTGATAAATCGCTAAAACCAACTATCCTATCAAACATTTTACCTTTTGAAGTATAATTAGCTTTAAAAAATGCAAAACCTTTGCGGGAATAATTGAATATAAGATAATCGCTTTTTGATTTCATTACACAATACTGTGTTGTCTTAACATTAGAAAGAGCGATGGTAGACATAGGAACAAGCGATTTAATATCAATTCCAAAATTATTAAAGTTTAGTTTAATCTTGTCCTTTAAGTAATGATTAACCTCAACAATATGAATGGTTTTCTTTGATGATTTTTTATTTTCTGATATATAAAAATAGTTATCAAATAAATCTTTCCATTTAGACTGAAGTTCGCCTTTTATCTTTTGATCTAGCTCTGAATCGCTTTGACCGTCATTAATCACTAGTGAGTGAGATAATAAACTATCGCTTATAATTATTGAAGCGTCTTGGTTCTCCAATAATTCTTTCTCGTTCAATTCATCTAATGCTTGAGAAATAACATTATTTAATATCTTTGAATCGTTTATACAAGATAACAAAGGATGATGAAATGCAATTTTTGAGTGAAGATTTAGTAAGTCTTTTTCAGGCTTTTCTTTGAATAAAGATAGGGTATTATTATGTACTATAAAGTATAACAATCAACTAATAATCCCAACTTCTAGTTCCGTCAATGATATATCCATGACTTCTGGTTTTGAGAGAGAAAAATCCATATCTATTTTCTCTATAAGAACGAATTGGACTAGAAACTCTTATAGAATTTTCACTAATCTCAATTATATAAGGATCGCCAGTTAATGGACAATTAAACTGAGAAGAATCTGGTAAAGATAGAAAATCATAAGGATCTCTCTCTTTTCTAAATCTTCTATCAAAATAAGAAACGGTTTCAATGCGTTCAAAAGTATTTTCAGAAACAACATTCAAAAACAATGGATCCGATAGTGTTTCTTTTAAATTTCTTTTTTGAACATAAACAGTATCTTCTACGCCATCTTCAGTTAGCATTAACACTGTTACAGTTGTATCTACTACAGTTTCTTTTGCCACTCTTCTAAGACCAAATGTTGTGTCATATTCAACATCAAAACCTTTAGGAACGTCTATTAAAAATTCTTCTCCACCTAACTTAACTGATTGTTCTCCAAGAAAAAGAGAATCTGCTGTCAAAGAATCTCTTACAGCATTCACAAGCCTAAGTGCTTTTAACCCATCTTGTTCATATTCTCCTGTCAAAATATTATAGAAATTTTCTACGCTATAAACATTTTGCATACGAGATCTGCTTTCATTTTTATAAGCATCTTCTTCTTGCCAGATTACGCTAGGAACATAAATAACAACTAACATAACAAGAAAAATGAGAAATGTGATTATCTCTAGATAGTCATTAAAAAATTTTTGTTTTTTCTTGTCCATTTTATGTTATATGAATTTACAATAAATAAGATTCATAACAAGGCATTAATCGTCAAATTTTTCAAAGCTAACATCGTTGTTCTTTTTGGCATTTTGATAGTCTTGTAAAATTGTTTTTTCATCCCTAGATAACTTCTTTGGAACATCGATTTGAATTTTCACCAATTGATCTCCTCTTCCAGATCTTCTTAAACGTGGAAATCCCTTACCTTTAATTCTTAAAATCTGACCTGCTTCAATGCCAGATGGGATTTTTAAGCTTGCCTTTCCATCAACAGTAGGCACGTTAATCTTATCTCCAAAAACAGCTTGAGCAAAATTGATTCTTGCTTGTAATAATATATCATCTCTATATCGTGAAAAATATTCATGTTTTTCTTCTTCAAAAAAAACATAAAGATCGCCAGAGGTTCTATTGATATCTTCATGCCCTTGCGAATCAAGTGTCATATAATTTCCATTTTCAACGCCAACTGGAATATTAATTTTAATTGTCTCCTCAACTTTAATCATACCGTTTTTGTCGGCTCCAGAAGGTATGTTATCCAATGTTTTACCATATCCTTTACATTGAGGACATATAGAGGTAGAACGCATTTGACCAAGTATAGAATTAGTTACTTTAGTCATTTGTCCAGCACCACCACACATCGAACAGCTAGAAAAAGTTGCACCGTCTGCTAATTTTAATCGTTTTAGCTTAATCTTTTTAGAACCGCCATTCACTATTTCATCATAAGTAAGGTTAATCTTTATCTTAATATCACCGCCGGTTCTAGCTCTTGAAGATGACCTCCCCCCTGAGAAAAAAGATTCGAAAGGATTATTTCCGCCAAATATATCTCCAAATTGGCTAAAAATATCTTCCATGTTCATTGATTGGAATCCACCCTGGCCTCCTCCCATGCCACTAAATGCAGAATGTCCAAATTGATCATACTGTTGACGTTTTGATGAATCGCCTAAAACTGAATATGCTTCAGCGGCTTCTTTAAATTTTTTTTCGGCTTCTTTATCGTCTGGATTACGATCTGGGTGATATTTCATTGCAATCTTACGATATGCACGTTTGATCTCTGTCTCGTTAGCTCCTTTTGAGACACCTAATATGTCATAATAGTCTCTCATTTCTTGTTAACAATTACCTTGGCATGCTTTATAATTAAATCTTTATATTGAAAACCTGCTTCATACACTTCTACAATCTCATTGTCTTTCTTCTTTTTATCATTTGTTGTTGTGAGCGCTTCGTGTAATTCAGGGTCAAAGATTTCTCCTTTTTCTCCAAATTGAATTATTTCTTTCTCTTCCATTTTCTTTAGGAAATCTTTTTGGATTAACTTAAGAGCATCTTTGATATTGTCTTCTTTATAAGATTCAATTCCTCGAGAAACAGTATCAAGAATAGATAAAAAATCAAGAACAAAACTTTTTCCTTCATATTTTAAAATATCTGATATTTCAGACTCTTTTCTTTTTCTGAAATTGTCAAACTCTGCTCTTAATCGTAATTCTTTATTTTTTAACTCATTAACAAGAATCTCTAAATCTTTCTTGGTAACTGATTTCTTTTTTGGTGATTTTTTCTTAACCATTTTTTGATCAGAACCATTTTTTACTTTTTTATTCATAATAATATTCTCTTCATTGATTTACTTGATGCATAGCTACTTACAATCAAAGAAAGAACAATCATCCATGCCCACAAATAATCATCAATTTTTATATTAATACCAAGATAGGAATTTATTATAACAAATCCATACTTCACTAATAAAAATGCAAGCAAAGAACCTACTAACGATTGTAAAAATGCTTCAATTATAAAAGGAGTTTTAATAAATAAATTTGATGCACCATTGTAACGAAGAATTTCAATAAAATCTCTGCGATTGGACATTGAAAGACTTGTTGTATTTCCTATAATTTGGATGGATATAAATATCAGTAACAAAACCAATATAAGAAAAATAAAGATAAATACATTAATCCTGCTCTCAATACTATCGACATAATTCCCCTGATAAACTATTTCATCAACAAGTGAATTTGATTCATATTTCTTTATTAAAACATTGACTTGTTCAGAATCAAAGCCTTTATCATATAAGTTTACCTTTAGCGATACTGGAAGAGGATTATATCCTAATATTTGGATAATGTCTTCTCCAAATTCATCGTAAAAGATTTTTGCTGATTCTTCTTTTCCAATTAAATCAACAGAAGATATTAAAGAATCATCTAAAAATTCATTTTTCAAACTAACGGCTTGGTCTAAGCTTGTATCAGAACTTAAAAATACTTCAAATGTGTATTTTGATCTAAAAAAGTTTACAACATTTTCAGTGTTGTAACCAAAAACAAAGAAAGCACCAAGTATTGTAAAATTGATTAAGATTGTGATGATACATATGAAATTAGCTAGCTTGTTCCTAGTAAAGTTCTTAATTCCCTCAACAAATAAAAATGCTAGTTTATCTATCATCCGCTTACCACTCTACCTTCATTCAGCTCTATAACTCTATATGCTTTATCAGATATTAATTTGTAATTATGAGTTGCCATCACTACACATGTTCCCTCTTTATTTATCTGTTCAAGTATTTTCAATATTCTATGTCCAGTAGTAGGGTCTAAGTTTCCAGTTGGTTCATCTGCTAATATAACATCAGGATTTTTAACAATAGCTCTTGCAATACATACTCTTTGTTGTTCTCCTCCAGATAATTCATTAGGAAATTTTTTAGAATAATGTGACAACTCTGTTAAATCTAATGCTTCATTAACAAGCTGTTTAATCTTTCTTCTGCCTACACCATTAATATGTAACGGTAATGCAATATTTTCATAAACAGTTCTCTGTTTTAATAGTTTGTAATCTTGAAAAACAACTCCAACCTTTTTTCTTACTTTATGTATAGAAGATTTTTTGATATTTGAAGATGAATATTTTAATATCTCTACTTTTCCTTTATGAGGAAACAAATCAAAATAAAGCATTTTTAAAAGGGTGGTTTTACCAGAACCTGTAGGACCAACAAGAAAACAGAATTCATCTTTTTTGATTTTTAAATCAATATTATATACTCCAGATTGAGGCGAGTAATTATAGGTTATATCTTTAAAATCAATCATGAAAATTGAAAATAGACAAATATTATATATAATAACACTAAGAATGCGCCAGAAAATCTATTTAAACCATTGAAAAACATTCCAAACAATGACAATAAAAACAATAAGAATATTCCGAAGAATAGCTCAATGGTTACATTGCTAGCAACAATAGGCCCTACCAGCCCAACAGATCCTAAAACAAACAAAATATTAAATATGTTGGATCCAATGATATTTCCAAGAGATATACCTACTGCTTTCTTTGATAAAGCCAGTAAAGTAACAAATATTTCAGGTAAGGATGTTCCAACAGCTATAACGGTCATACCAATCGCTTTTTCAGAAAATCCTAACTCTCGCACTAGTGGAGCTGCACCATTATTAACAAATAAATCTGAACCAGCATACAAAACAATGCTTCCAGCGACTAATTTCATGATTGATCTGAAAAAACTTAATTCATTTTCGCTAGCTAACTCATCATTACAAGAAGTAATATCAGGTCTTAAAAAACTGCCAATTATATAAATTATAAATATAAACAATAACCCCTGTGATTCTATAAGTACAATTTTATTATCTAATAATATGTAATAGAGGTATCCTGCTGCTATAAGGTTGTAAACAAATACAGAGGCTAAGTCTTTCGAATGGAATTTTATTCTATACAACAATGCAGGTAAGCCTAATGCCAGACCAATATTTGCTATATTAGAACCTAAAACATTTCCAATAATAAAATCATTGTACCCTTCCCATGCAGATATTAACCCAATCACAAGCTCAGGAAAAGAAGTTCCAATAGATACAATTGTCAACCCTATGACCAAATCAGATATTTTGAATTTTTTTGCAAGGCTTTTTGCGCCATCTATTAACCATTCTGATCCAAAATAAAGACCAACAGATCCAACAATTAAAAAAAATAAGCTAGACAACATTAGTATAGTTCCTTTTCGTTGATATACTCCCACACTTCTTTAGGAACCATATACCTAATTGTTTTACCTTCTCTCCATCTTCTTCTTATGTTTGTAGAAGAAACCTCAAATCTTGGAATATTTGCAAAACGAACATTATCTAAAACCCATTGTGGAATATCGCTCGGAGTAAACCCTGGTCTAATTGCAACAATAATATTGCAGATCTTGATAATTTTTTCAGGATTTTTCCAGTTATGAAAACTTTTTAAAGTGTCACTCCCCATAAGAAAAAATAAATCTTTCTTATCTAGCTTTAGCTTGTCAGCAACTTCTTTTATTGTATCAATGGTATAGCTAATACCTTCTCTTTTTATTTCTAAATCAGAAATTTCAAAGTTAGGATTGTTTGTCAATGACATTTCTAACATCTTTGATCTTTCTTCTGGAGGAGAGCTATCTCCATTCTTTTTTGCTGGGGAAATGTTAGCAGGAACAAATATTAATCTTTCAAAATTTTCTGATTCAAAGACAGTCTGTGCAATCAAAAGGTGACCAATATGAGGAGGGTCAAAAGTTCCGCCAAAAATACAAGTTTTCATTGTCTATCTTTCTATAAAATTTATGATGGATCGTTTAAAATTTTAGATGCTAATTCTTTGAAATTTTCATCCATAGATGATTGATTTTTTTCTGTAATATCATCTAAGAAAATTTTCGCTTCGTCCTTTTTATTCATCAAAACAAGACAACGAATAATTTCTAAATTTGCATCATTAAAGTATTTTGTATCATAATAGTCTGTTGTAACAATTTTGTATGATACCACTGCAGAATCATATGCTTTCAGTTTGACATACAATTCACCAGTTTCCATATTCTTTTTAGCTAACGTTAATCTTATATTTTTAATTAACTGATCTGCGTCAAGCGAATATTCAGACTTTGGATAATCATCTAGAAACTGTTGTATCTCTTGAATAGCTTTTTTGCTTGAATCCTGATCATGATAATAATTAGGAGATAATTTCATAAGTGATTCACAAATTCTCCAACGAGCTTTTTCTATGTAAGGACTAAAACCCATTCTAGAGACCAATTTTTCATATTCAAGAAAAGCCAAATCATAATCTTCATCTAAATAATACGATTCTGCAAGAAAAAATAGCGCATCATCGCCAAGATCTGTATGAGATGCTCTCTGTACAATGATATTGAATTGTTGAGCAGCACGACCATATTTTTCTTCTTCAAAAAATGCCAAACCATCATCAAATCTTTGCTTATAAGGAATATCATCGTCGAACGGATTTGAGGAACATCCAACTAAATAAAAAAGAATTAGTATAAGAAATATTCTCACGTTAAAAATTATAGATGAAGAAGAATAATTAGAAAGAGCCACTGAAAGAAAATCTCACCATATCTGAATGTGGATCGAGATTTCCGCCCATAACATAGCTAACA
>Ga0208261_1000054_pt1 | contig 43677 bp, 45 predicted proteins | sample Knorr_S7_td_DCM__FD_185595 | JGI IMG/M metagenome (GOLD analysis project Ga0208261, IMG submission 185595) | Marine microbial communities from Southern Atlantic Ocean transect - Knorr_S7_td_DCM_ad_131m_LV_B (SPAdes) (version 3) | ecosystem: Environmental > Aquatic > Marine > Oceanic | place...
TGTGGCATTTAATTGTCTAGAAGAATCAATTTTCCAGAATATTTCAGCCCCTCCTTTTGTGTTAGATTCTTCTATTGCAGAATCGTCTGAGAAAGTAAGATATGGAAAAATATCTAGTTGAGAAGATTCATATTTCTGTACTTTTATTTTGGGAAAAATTGATAAGAACTTTTCTTGGTAGGGACTGCCTCTACAAGTAGCAAATACCCTAAATTCCGAGATGATTAATCTATAAAAGCAAATTCCAATTTCTCTTTCTTCAGTACTCACTGATTTCATAGGTGCGATAGACCAAGGAATTAATATCTCCGAGGTCCAACCGTCTTCTTGTAAAGTGGTTGCCTGTTTCCAATCTCCATCCCAGTCATCATTCATCTCATTTTCATTAATAACAACACCGTCAATTATTGATCCTCCGGCATTAACAATAAACCGATAACCCGTTCTTCCATCATTATCGAAATCTATAGTCACTCCATTCTGATCGCCAATAGGAGGTCTTACTCCTTGATCCCTTTGGTGTTGGTTGAGTCTAATTGTGTCTTTCGGTTGTGTGTTTATAAAACCAAAGTAAATACCCTTCTCATCTTCCTTAATGAGTATTTTTGTGTCTTCATGACCAGTATCTAAAGAGTAAGGGTAAACTTCATAAAACTGATTAACTACTCTAGCGGTTGCCCATTCCTCTTCATCTAAAAGACCATCTACAACTATTTCTGAGAATAGTCCGGGACAGAAAGCAATTAAAGATAAAAGTAATCTTTGCCTCCTTGCTAGCATATCTATTTTTCCCCTTTAGATTAAACGTTGTATGAAGCGTTATGGTAAAGCAGACCATCTCTAGAGTCATTATTTATTAGAGATATAATTTTGCACATAAAAATAGAATGAGTTTCATAATCTATAATCTGTTTACACTCACAAAATAAGTTGGATACGGAATTAGTAGCGTAAGGAATACCATCTAGATAACTCCAATCATCTCCTTTAAACCTCTCATTTTCTTTAGATTTGTTGCTACAAAGTTCAGAGAATTCTTTCTGACTAGTACTTAAAATATTAATAGAAAGTTTTGATTCTTCACTCAATATTGAATGAATTGATGCTTTCTTATTAATGCATATCAACATTGAAGGTGGCTCTAAAGTTAATGAAACAACTGAAGTTGCTGTCATTGCATATTGGCTATCGCCTTCTTTAGAAGCAATGACAGTAACACTAGAGGTCATTTTCCTCATGGCCTCTAGAAAGTCTGTATTTATATTCTGTTCCATATAAAATTTGTTTATAAACTGTAAGTAAATGTCTCAATTAAGAATTATAGCGGGTAAGTACAAAGGAAGAAGAATTACTTTCAATCCCAATTCGTCTTTAAGACCATCAACGAATAGATCAAAAGAGACTCTATTTAACTGGCTAATGATGAATATAGAAGGGTCAAGATGCCTTGACATGTTTGCAGGAACTGGTTCTTTAGGGATAGAAGCTATCTCTCGAGGCGCTGAATTAGTTGTGTTTTGTGAGCAAAATAAAAAAAATTTTATTAATCTTAAAGAAAATATTTCCAATTTAGACTGTCTAAATAAGTCCAAACTTCTAAATATAGATTCACTTAATGAAAAGAATCAGATTCTTGATGGCCCTTTTGATATTATTTTTCTTGATCCTCCTTTTAGAAAAGGTTTAGTTCATAAATCCTTAAAGAAATTAGAATCCCAAGTCCTGATTAAGGCTGATACACTTATTTATATTGAACGGGAAAAAGAAAGTGGTGAAATACCTGATGGATGGAAAGAGGTTAAATACAAATATGAAGGAGAGAAAAAATATTCTCTTGTAGTCAAAAATGAGTAGACCTTATCTTATAGCAATAATCTTCTCTATATTAATAGCTTTATTTTTAAGTAAAGAAAACTTATTTTTTGAGCCTTATCTAGGAAATATACTTGGACGTGAAATATTATTAACCGAACAAATTATTGGTAGCTCTATACTTCTGTTAATTTTGGCTTTACTCGCATTAATTGGTTTAACAGAAAAATCTATAAGATTCTTTAAAAATAGACCTAAGAAAAAGCCTAAAGAAATGGCTAAAATAAAAGAAGGATAATTATTTTCTTTTCATAGACTCAAAGAACTCAGCATTTGTTTTGTAATCTTTAAGTTTATCCAATACCCATTCTATTGCTTGAGTGTCTTCCATCTCATTGAGAAGTTTTCTGAGGATTGTGATATGCCTTAACTCTGAATCTGTAGTGAGAAGATCTTCTCTTCTTGTACCAGTTTTTCTGATATTGATAGCAGGGAAAACTCTTTTTTCTGCTATCTTTCTATCTAAATTTATTTCTGAATTTCCAGTTCCCTTAAATTCTTCAAATATTACTTCATCCATTCTTGAACCAGTATCTATAAGGGCTGTAGCAATAATAGTGAGACTACCTCCACCTTCTATATTTCTAGCTGCGCCAAAAAACCTTTTAGGTTTTTCTAGAGCATTGGCATCTACACCACCTGTCAATATCTTTCCTGAGGCTGCCTGAGTTGAATTGTAAGCTCTAGCTAATCTAGTGATAGAATCGAGGAGAATTACAACATCTTCTTTGTGCTCAACTAATCTTCTCGCCTTATTGATTACCATTTCAGCTACTTGAACATGCCTTGAAGGGGGTTCATCAAAAGTACTTGCAATAACTTCACCTTTTACAGATCTGATCATTTCAGTAACTTCTTCAGGTCTCTCATCTACCAAAAGGACCATAATTTTACATTCTGGATTATTCTTAGCTATGGAATGAGCAATACTTTGCAAAAGCAAAGTTTTACCTGCCTTTGGAGGAGAAACAATTAATGATCTTTGTCCTTTTCCAGTGGGGGCAGTTAGATCTATTACTCTTGCAGAAAGATCTTCAGTGCTCCCAGATCCAGATTCAAAAACCATTCTCTGATCTGGAAATAATGGGGTTAGGTTCACAAAGGAAACTTTATTCTTATCTTTTTCCGGAGGTCCAAAATTTATTTCTTCAATTTTTACAATTGCAAAATATCTCTCTCCTGACTTAGGAGGTCTAATCAAACCAGAAATTGTATCTCCTGTTCTTAAACCAAACCTTCTTATTTGACTAGGAGATAAATATATATCATCAGGTCCAGCTAGATAGGAAGAGTCTGGTGATCTTAAAAATCCAAATCCATCTTGAAGAATTTCTAATACTCCCTCTCCTTGAATATCCTCTCCTTCTTCTGCTTTATTCTTGAGCAAAGCAAAAGTTACGTCTTGTCGCTTCATTCTAGAAGCATTCTCTACACCACTTTCTTCCGCTAGAGCAATAAGCTCTTGGACTGGTAATTCTTTTAAATCTGAAATCTTCATTTCTATGTATATAAACTGGGATTTTGCTCAAAAAAAAACTTGAGCAGATTTAATCTATCATTCAATTTGAATGACGTCTAGCTATTTCAATTAAATATTAGATTCTATGAATTCAGCTAATTGGGTTTTACTCAAAGCACCTACTTGTGAAGCTACCACTTCTCCTTCTTTAAAAATTAAAAGAGTAGGTATGCTCATTACATTTTGTTTAACTGCAGAAGCCTGATTAGTATCTACATCTAATTTTCCTACTTTAATATGATCTGAATACTCTGCAGCTATCTCTTCCACGATAGGTCCTACCATTTTACAAGGGCCGCACCAAGTAGCCCAATAATCGACAAGAACTGGTTTTTCTGATGAGCTAACTTCCTCATCAAAGTTATCGTCCGTCAAGGTGACTACTGACATATTCTCTCCTTAAAATAATGGGATTTATTTAACATTTGATAAATTCATTATGTAGGCACTTGCTTTTTTTTCAAGTAATTTATTTGTTAAGTTGTTACTGCGCCCTTGGAAGCTGAAGCAACAGAATCTGCATATTTAGAAAGAACACCTTTCTCTTCATCATTAACAACTCGTTTCCAATTCTTCTTTCTCTCGGATAATTCACTTTCTTCTACTAATAAATTGATTTCATTCTTATCTGCATCTATTTCAATCTTGTCTCCCTTCTCTACTAATGCTAGAGGACCTCCTAAATGAGCTTCTGGAGTTATGTGACCCGCTACAAAACCATGAGTTCCACCAGAAAATCTGCCGTCTGTTAAGAAAGCAACTTGGTCACCTAATCCTCTACCCATAATTGCAGATGTTGGACTCAGCATTTCTCTCATGCCTGGACCTCCTTGAGGTCCTTCATATCTAATAATAACTACATCTCCTTTTTTTATATGCCCTCCAAGGATTGCTACCATAGCCTCTTCTTCAGAATTGAAGGGTTTTGCTCTCCCCTTAAACTTTGTTCCTTCTTTACCGGATATTTTTGCGACAGCTCCTTCAGGTGCTAAGTTTCCATATAGAATTCTTAAATGACTATCTTCCTTTACAGGATCTTTAAAGCCTTTAACTATATCCTGTCCTTCAGGATAAGGCTTAATATCAGATAAATTTTCTTTAAGGGTCTTTCCGGTTACAGTTAAACAATCACCTTTTAGAAGACCTTGATCTAATAACATCTTCATTAAAGGCATAATTCCACCAATTTCTATCAACTCAGACATCAGGTAGTTTCCACTTGGTCTTACATCAGCTAAAACGGGGACCTTCATTCCTATGCGTGTAAAATCGTCTAAAGATAAGTCTACTTTAGCTTCATGTGCAATAGCTAATAAATGAAGAACTGCATTAGTAGATCCTCCTAAAGCTATTACAACAGTTATAGCATTTTCAAAAGCTTCTTTTGTGAGAATGTCTCTTGGCTTAATATCTTTATCGATTAAATGACTTAAGAATTTTCCAGCATTGTAAGAATCCTTTTTTTTATCACTAGATACAGCTTCTTGTGCAGAACTTCCAGGTAAACTCATACCTAAAGCTTCTATAGCTGATGCCATTGTATTAGCTGTATACATTCCTCCACAGGAACCTGGTCCAGGTATTGCTTTAGATTCTATATCTAGAAGTTCTATGTCTGATAACTTCCCATCAGAATGAGCTCCTACAGCCTCAAATACAGACACTACATCCGTTCTTCCCTCTCCCGGTTTTATACTACCTCCATAAACAAAAATAGCTGGTCTATTAAGTCTTGCTATAGCCATCATGCAACCAGGCATATTCTTATCACATCCACCTATGGCAACTAAACCATCAAATAATTGGCCTGCTACAACTGTCTCAATAGAGTCCGCAATAACCTCTCTTGAAACTAATGAATAACGCATTCCCTTCGTACCCATAGAAATACCATCAGAGATAGTAATAGTATTAAAGATGATAGATTTGGTGCCCGCTTCATCCGCTCCCTTAGCAGACTCTTGAGCTAACTTGTCTATGTGCATGTTACAAGGAGTCACCATACTCCATGTAGAAGCGATACCCACTTGAGGCTTAGAAAAGTCATCTTCTTCAAAGCCTACAGCTCGTAACATAGCTCTAGAAGGTGCTTGCTCAACTCCATCTACTATAATCGATGAATATTTTCTTTTTTTATCTGACATTAGTACTTTTTAATGTATAGCAGCTGATATTAACTCTTTAGTGTATTCATTCTGAGGGTGGTTGAAAACCTGATCTGCCATACCTTTTTCTACTACCTTTCCATCCTTCATCACATAAACTTCGTCTGACAAAGCTCTAATTACCCTAAGATCATGACTGATACAAAGATAAGAGAGACCTAATCTATTCTGTAATTTTGTTAGAAGCTCGAGTATTTGCATCTGAATTGAAACATCTAATGCCGAGGTTGGCTCATCTAGTAAAATTAATTTTGGTTCTAAAATTATTGCTCTTGCTATCGCTACTCTTTGTCTTTGACCACCCGAAAGTTCATGAGGAAATCTATTAATGAAACCTCGGTCTAATTCAACGTCAGTTAGAGATTGTAAGATTTTCTGTTCCCTTTGTTTTTTACTTAAGTCAGTAAAATGAACTTTGAGGCCTTCTCCGATAATATCTCCTATTGTTTGCCTGGGAGACAAAGAGCCGAAAGGGTCTTGGAAAACAATTTGGAAATCTTTTTTCATCTGCCTAAATTCTGAACTACTAAAATTAATTAGATCTCGTCCATCAAAAGAGATCTTTCCTTTAGACTCTTCTAATCCTAATAAAGCTCTAGCTAAGGAAGATTTACCAGATCCAGATTCACCAACCAGCCCTGTAGTACAACCAGGATAAACATTTATATTTACATTCTTTACAGCATTTAGATAAGAGTTTTCTTTAAAAAGATGTTTTTTTACCAAATAATTAACATTCACCTGTTGAGCTTCCAACAAAGGAACATCAGATTTAGCTAGCTCCTGCTTTTCTCTAGGAATAGAATCTATGAGCTTTTTTGTATATTGATGACTTGGATTAGCAAAAACTTCTTCGACTCTCCCTTTTTCAACTATTCTACCTTTTTGCATCACATTAACTCTATTTGCAAACTTTCTGACAATATTAAGATCATGGGTGATAAATAAAATAGACATTCCTAAATTATCTTGTAGCTCACCTAGCAGTTCTAATAAAGACTTCTCTACAGTAACATCCAAAGCTGTAGTAGGTTCATCCGCAATTAATAATTTAGGTTCATTTGCTAAAGCCATGGCTATCATTGCCCTTTGTCTTTGGCCTCCAGATAGCTCATGCGGGTAAGAGTTTGCTTTCTCTTTAGCTGAAGGTATCTTGACTTGTTTAAGAAGACTGATTGTTCTAATCCTGGCATCCCTTCTTGAAAGACCTTTATGAATGATAAGACTTTCATCTATCTGATCGCCTACCCTTTGATAGGGGTTCAATGAAGTCATTGGCTCTTGAAAAATCATAGAAATTGAGGAGCCTCTCATTTTTCTAATAGATTTTAATTCCATACCTATTAAATCTAGGTCTTCAAAAATTATAGAAGATTCTTTTGAATAAAAGGAACTGTGCTTAGGCAGAAGCTGAAGTAATGATAGCGCCGTAACTGATTTACCAGAACCTGACTCTCCTACTAAAGCCACCGTTTCTCCTTGAAATATATCAAATGAAACATTATCCACAGCTCTAAAGAGCTGATCTTTAGACTTAAAGTCAACTGTTAGATTATTTATCTTAATAATTTTCTTTTCTATATCCATTTAAGTTATTTTAAAGGAAAAGACCATGTTATTTCATTGCCATTTGCATAAAGAGAGCAAATAACTGTACTTTTCTCATCAAAGCCTTTTTCCAACCCCATCATCATTATATGCTCTTTCATGGGACTAAATTTTCTTATCGAATTAGGCATTAATTCAATGGATTTAAGAGATATCATTTTCATTAATTCCGTTTCAGAATCTATCTCCATTTTGTGAAAGCTTGTCTTACTTACACCTTTGCATCTAATCTCTCTTAATAAGACTTTATTTTGTGACTTATTAACGACTTTAAAATAAGCTGCCGTAGAATTCGATCCCTTTAAGGGTTTTTTTACATAGTTATCTATAATATCAAGATTACTTCCTTCATATAAATTGAAGCCAAAGAGGATAAGAAAGAATAAAATAACATGAAGTCTATTATGTTTTATTTTTTTCCACATAGAGTATCTTTATTGCTTGTAATAATTATTCAGGCTGTTATGGCATCTTGTTTGAAAGGAGAAGATTACAGCAATGTAATAGCTAAAGAAAATATATTTAATTCAAAAAATATCTTACCTATAGCCGAAGCTTTTAAATTTGATGTAAAAATAAAAGAGAATACAATCCTTCTCAAGTGGAAAATTGATGAAAATTGCTATTTGTATAGAGATAAATTCAAATTTACCTCAGGAAGCAAAGAGCTAAACCTAAATTTACCCAGAGGAAGTGAAATTAATGACCAATTTTTTGGGGAAATGGAAGTTTTTTATAACTCTTTTAATTTAAAAATAGATCTAGGGGACTTAGATGATCTAGAAGTTGTATATCAAGGATGTCATAAAAAAGGTTATTGTTATACACCAGTAAAAAAATCCATAAAAATTTCTTCATTAAAAAAATAATTAATTCCTCTTAATTTCTTTGAATTTCTTATAAAATCCTCGTTATATGTCAACTTTCTTACTTCTTAATGGTCCAAACCTTAATCTTCTAGGAACTAGAGAACCAGAAGTTTATGGCGAAGTTACACTTGAAGAAATTAAAAATAGATTAGAAGAGATCTGTAAAGAATCTAATACTAATCTAGTCTCTTTTCAGAGCAATGCAGAACATGAACTCGTAGACAGGATTCAACAAGCTCAATCTGAAGGTATCAAGTGTATTGTCTTCAACCCTGGGGCATTTACTCACAGCAGTATTGCAATAAGAGATGCTTTAAATGGAACTGATCAGAGGTTTATAGAAGTGCATATTTCTAATATATACGGTAGAGAAGATTTTAGACAAAAATCTTTCCTTTCAGATATTGCGGATGGGGTTATTTCGGGTTTAGGCACTAAAGGTTATGAACTAGCACTTAAAGTTGCTATAGAAAGATATAGTTAGAGGAAAATAATGGATATAAGAAAAGTAAAAAAACTTATTGAAATGCTTGAGGCATCAGACCTTGAGGAATTAGAGATTACTGAAGGAGAAGAATCAGTTAAGTTAGTTAAAAGAAGTGCTCAGATAAATTCTAGCAGTGAAGTTCAGCAGCAAATTACCACACCAAAAATAGATGGAAATAAAGAACAAATCATAAGTGAAGTACCAGAGGAAGTTTTAGGCGAACAAATTACTTCTCCCATGGTTGGTACTTTTTATACTTCCTCTTCTCCAGGAGCTAAAGCATTCGTAAAGATAGGAGATCAAGTTAACGAGGGTGATGTAGTTTGTATTGTAGAAGCTATGAAAATGATGAATGAAATAAAATCTGATTTTTCCGGTACTGTGTCTAAAATTCTAGTGGAGAATTCTGATCCTGTAGAATTTGGACAACCCTTATTCATAATATCTTAAATGATAAAGAAACTCCTTATTGCCAATAGAGGTGAGATTGCTTTACGAATCTTGAGGGCATGCAAGGAATTAGATATCTCTACAGTTGCTGCCTATTCAGAAGCTGATAGAGATCTCATGCATGTAAAAATGGCAGATGAATCTATCTGTATAGGCCCAGCTGAATCAAGTAAAAGCTACCTTAATATTCCTTCTTTAATAAGTGCAATGGAACTCTGTGGTGCAGATGGAATTCATCCAGGTTACGGATTCCTTTCTGAAAATGGAAATTTTGCAGAGCAAGTAGAAAAAAGTGACTTCCAATTTGTAGGTCCCTCTTCAGATATTATAAGGCTGATGGGTAATAAAGTTTCTGCGAAAAAGTTTGCTAAAGAAATGGGACTTCCTGTTGTACCAGGTACAGATGGACCTATAGACAAAAACTTGAAGGCAGAAGCAATGCAGATCGGCTATCCAATTATTCTTAAAGCTGCCTCTGGCGGAGGAGGAAGAGGGATGAGGATTGTAAATGACGAATCAGAACTAGGAGATGCCATTGCATTAACCCAAGCAGAATCTGAAACCGCATTCGGAGATTCAACTATATATATGGAAAAGTTTCTTTCTTCCCCTAGGCATATAGAAGTTCAAGTTATGGCAGATAGATTTGGTAATGTTTTGCATTTAGGTGATAGAGATTGCTCTTTGCAGAGAAGACATCAGAAAGTTATTGAAGAGGCACCTGCAATTGGAATTCCTCAGGAAGAAAAAGAAAATATATTTAAAAAATGTGTAGAAGCCTGCAAGAAAATGAAATATGTAAGCGCTGGTACATTTGAATTTTTATATGAGGATGGTGAATTTTACTTTATTGAGATGAATACAAGAATTCAGGTAGAACATCCAGTGACTGAAAGCATTACTGGCTTAGATCTAGTAAAACTTCAGTTGAGAATTGCAAGAAATGAAGAATTAAAAATTAAACAAAAGGATGTTGTGTTTAGTGGCCATGCTATTGAATGTAGAATTAATGCAGAACACCCTAAAACTTTTTTCCCTTCTCCAGGTAAAGTGGTCGATTATCATGCTCCTGGTGGAATTGGTGTAAGAATAGATTCTCATCTTTACAATGGTTATGTTGTGCCTCCTCACTATGATTCATTAATAGCTAAGTTAGTCTGTAGAGCCTATGACAGAGAGGATGCTAGATCGAGATTATTAAGGGCTCTTGATGAAATGTATATTTCTGGAATAGATACAAATATAAACTTACATAAGGAATTGATCACTGATCCAAATTTTATTAATGGGACTTTTAATATTAATTATCTAGAAGAGAAGCTTAATCCGAAGAAACGATGACTAAAGAATATAACCCTCAGAAAATTGAGGAAAAGATTCAAGCTCTCTGGAATGAAAAAGATTCATTTTCTGTCACTGAGGATGCTAGTAAAGAAAAATTCTATTGTTTGAGTATGTTCCCTTACCCAAGTGGTTCCGCCCATATGGGGCATGTAAGAAACTATACTTTGGGAGATGCAATTAGTAGATTCCAGAGGCTCTTAGGGAAAAATGTTATGCAGCCTATGGGATGGGATGCTTTTGGACTACCTGCAGAAAATGCTGCAATTAAAAATAAAGTACAACCTTCTAAATGGACTGATGAAAACATCAATAATATGAAATCCCAACTGAAAAGAATGGGGTTTGCATATGACTGGAAAAGAGAACTAGCAACTTGTAATTCTGATTACTATAAATGGGAACAGTGGTTTTTTATAGAGATGCTAAAAAAAGGAATAGCTTACCAAGATGAGGCGGAGGTTAACTGGGATCCGGTTGAGCAAACAGTTTTAGCTAACGAACAAGTAGAAGATGGCAAAGGTTGGAGATCAGGAGCAACTATTGAAAGAAAGAAATTAACTCAATGGTTCCTAAAGATAACTGATTATGCAGAAGAAATATTAAAGGAAACTGATAATTTGGAAGGTTGGCCAGAACAAGTCAGAGTCATGCAAAAAAATTGGATAGGTAAATCAGAAGGTATGGAATTTTCCTTTGAAATTCAAAATAATTCAAATCCGGTAACTGTATTCACGACAAGACCTGACACAATTATGGGCGTCAGCTTTATTGCTTTATCTTCTGATCACCCAATATCACTTGAATTAGCTAAAGAGAATTCAGAAATAGCCTCTTTTGTGAAAGAAATCAACGCAACGAAACTTTCTGAAGCTGATATTGCGAAACAAGAAAAAGTAGGTATTTACACAGGTCTCAATGCATTACACCCTTTTTTACATAATCAAATACCTATTTGGATAGGTAATTTTGTTCTTTCTGGGTATGGCTCAGGAGCTTTGATGGGAGTTCCAGGGCATGATCAAAGAGATTATGAATTTGCTAAAAAATATGACCTAGAGATAAAGCAAGTCATAGAAGGAAATCCTAATGAAGATATAAAGAACGGGGCAATTACAGAAAAAAATACTCTAATAAATTCTGGTGAGTTTGATGGTCTTAATTTTAAATCAGCTTTCAAAAAAATAGAAGAAAGATCAAAAGAACTAAATTGTGGAAAAAAACAAACTAATTTTAGGTTGAGAGACTGGGGTGTTTCAAGACAAAGATACTGGGGCGCTCCTATACCTGTTATAAAAGATAAAGCTGGAAAATCAGAAAGCGCTAAAGAATTGCCTGTAGTATTGCCCAAGGAAGTAAAATTTTCTGGAGTTAAATCCCCTCTTTCAGAAATGAAAGATTTCATCAATGTCTCTTATAAAGGAAATGATTACACCAGAGAAACTGATACTTTTGATACTTTTTTTGAATCCTCTTGGTATTACGCTAGATTTGCTTCTTTTGATAACGATGAAGCCATGCTAGATGAAAGAGCTAAGTATTGGCTGCCTGTAGATCAGTATGTTGGTGGTATTGAGCATGCTGTACTTCATTTACTCTATTCAAGATTCTTTTATCGATGTCTAAGAGATTTAAATCTAGTGGATGGATCTGAGCCATTTGAAAATCTTCTTTGTCAGGGCATGGTTTTAAAGGATGGATCAAAAATGTCTAAATCCAAGGGCAATGTGGTTGACCCTAATGAAGTAATAAATAAATATGGCGCAGATGCCTTGAGATTATTTGTTTTGTTTGTAGCTCCACCAGAACAATCTTTTGAATGGTCTGATAAAGGATTACAGGGAGCCTATAGATATATAAAACGCCTATGGACCATGGTTAATGAGCATATTGAAAGTGGAGTACCTGCCAAACAAGATTTTGAAGGCAGCTCACCAGAAATAAATAGGCTTAGACAAAAAACTCATAAGACGTTATTGAAAGTGAAAGATGACTATGAAAGAAGGCACTCATTTAATACCGCAGTAGCAGCAATAATGGAACTAACTAATTTTGTTCCTAAAGAATATTTAAGCAATAAAGCATCTTTAACAGAAAGGTCTGCAGCTGATGAAGCAATAAAGAATATATTAATTATGATCTCTCCAATAGCTCCACATGTATCACAAGAACTTTGGTCAATGCTGAATAACGAAGATATGATAATTGATGTCAATTGGCCACATGTAAATGAAAAGCTTTTAATTGAAAACTTAGTTGAACTGGTAATTCAAGTAAATGGAAAATTGAGAGGAAAAATAGAAATTGAAACAGGCTTGGGTAACGAAGAAGTAGAAGTGCTTGCTTTAAAAAATGAGAATGTTCATAAACATATAGACGGCAAAAAAATTAAGAAGTTTATTTATATTCCTAATAAATTAATAAATATTGTTGTCTAGAAATGGATTCTTTATTAAAACCTAAAAAATACCTTCTTTTTATTTATATTTCATTTATTTGTTCTTGTAGTTACCAATTAGTAGATTCATATGAAGAGAAAATAAATATTTTAATTTCATCAGAAAATACTCAATTAGATAACCTCTTTATTGCTCTGCTAAAAGAAAATGGATCATTTAATTTGAATCCACCTACTTCCAATAATAATATCTTTCAAATAAAGATTGAAAATCATAAATTATCGAGATATTCAGGCGCATCAAGTCTAGATGGAAGGACCACAAGAGTAAGGATGGAGTATGAATTTAGCTTTTCAATTATCTCTTCAAATTTAAAAGAACCTCTTTTTAGAGAGTTTAAAGAAAGCTCTTACTACGTATACGATGATTCAAAATTACTCTCAATGGAGGAGGAGGAAGATGTATTGGTAAGAGAATTCATTAGATCTAGCCAGCAGAAACTAGAACTTCTACTTATAAACTTTAAAGAAAGATGAAAATTTCTGAAGGTCAACTTGAAGCCAAACTTCTTAATGAAGAAACTAATGTTTTTATTATTTTGGGAGAAGAGCCTTTAAGAATTCAAGAACTTACCAAGAAGATTTACAATTCTTTAGAATCAAGAGGCTACTCATCAAGAGATTCACATTTAGTTACACCTAAGATGGATTGGTCATTTCTTTCAGAGAGCGAAGAGAATTTAGACCTATTCTCAAATAAAAAAATTATTGAAATAAAGATGATAAATCAAGGACCAGGAAATAAAGGATCTAGAGCTCTAAAAGATTACCTTAGTAAAAAAAATGAAAATGCACTACTAGTCTTGGTAGAAGGTATTGATAAAAAAAGTAAAAACTCAGCCTGGGTAAAAAATATAGAAAAAAAAGGACTTATGATTGACCTCCTGAGCTTAACTGGAAAAAGTCTAGATCATTGGATTAAAGATAAGTCAAAAAATTTAAATATTAGCATTAGCCAAGACGCCTGTGATCTCTTGAAAGAAAAAACAGAGGGAAATTTAATGGCTACATCACAAGAGCTGAAGAAGCTTTCTTTGCTTTTCCCCAAAGAAAAAATATCTCTAGAGAAAATGGAGCAAAGCATTTCAAATTCTTCTAAATATTCAGTATTTGATTTTTCTAAATCTTTTATTAATAAAGATAAAAATAAATGCTTAAGAATTCTTGAACAACTTAAAGCTGAAGGTACTCCTGAAACTCTAATTTTATGGTCTGTTGCTAGAGAAATTACTAATCTCTATAAGATAAAGTCAACAGGATCATCTAACGGTATATGGGGACCAAGTTTTTATATTTCTTCTCTAGAAGAAAGCTCAAAAAATACTGATAAAAAAATTATAGAGTCTTGTATCAAAAAAATTGCTTCAATAGATTCTAGTATAAAGGGTCAAAATAAAGATAAACCTTGGACAGAGATAAAAGATTTAACTTTAGAATTTATTATCAGTTAGCTATATTTAATACCTTAATCTTCTTCCATTAAGAACTGATAAACGAACAACTTTATATTTGACCACGACTGGCCGAAGAATCCCAATGAACCTACTTCCTCACTAGAAATGACATTTACAGATTTTAGAGTTTTATTATTTAAGCTAAATTCTAATATACCAACTTTTTGACCTTTACTTATTGGGGCTTGAAGGTAACCATCAAGAATTACTTTAGATTTAATATTTTGAAAATCTCTAAGAGGCAAAGTGAAGTAAACATCTTCAAGAGATAAGAGTGTGATTGATTCTTTCTCTCCACCCCAGACTTGTTCCTGTTTTAAGGAATCCAATGCAGAAATAACTTTTTTAGTTCTAAAATACCTGAATCCATAATCTAATAACCTTCTGTTATCTATTATCCTTTGTTTTTCTGAAGAACTTCCTAAAGTAACGGCTATTAGCCTAGTATCATTTCTTACTCCAGAAGATACTAAACAATACCCTGCAGATTCAGTATGACCAGTTTTCAAGCCATCTATAGATTCGTCTTGCCAAAGCAAGCTATTCCTATTCCTCTGCTTAATATCATTAAATGTAAAAAATTTTTCTTTATATATCTCGTAATGTGCTGGAAAATCTTCGATTAATCTTTTTGAAAGAATAGCTATATCTCTAGCTGAGGAATAATGGTTATTATCAGGCCAACCAGTCGCATTTACGAAGTTTGTATTCTTTAGTCCCATTTCATAGATATACCTTGACATAAGATCAACAAAACCTTCTTCTGAGATGGCTACATGCTCTGCTAAAGCGCAGCTGGCATCATTTCCTGATTGGACAACCATTCCTTTAATTAAATCAGAAACGAGGACCCTCTTTCCTGCTTCAATAAACATCCTAGAACCGCCTTTTTTCCAACAATTCTCACTTATCAATACCTCATCATCTTCAGAAATAAAGCCCTGCTTTATCTGATCTGCAACAACATAGCCCGTCATAATCTTAGTTATACTTGCTGGCTCAACAACTCCATCAGGTTCTTGTTGAGCTAATATTTCTCCAGTAATTGAATCAATTAAAATAAAATTCTTAGCACCTAATTTAGGTGGATCAGGAATAAAGCTTTGTTGCGAAACTATTAAAAAAGATAAGCTAAGTAAAAGAAGCGCTTCAAGTATTTTTTTCATATTTATTCTTTAAAAAATTTAGAAATTTCATCGCTAAAATCAGAGACTGCCATTACATATAGCTTACTCCTATTATATCTAGAAAGTGAATAGTAATTATCAAATCCAACTCTATATTCCCAGCCATCTTCCAAAGGTAATTTAACAGGCACTACTAACTGCCCCATTGGTAAACTTTCTTCACTGTATATTTTTAGTGATTCTAGCTCTTTTTTTGACATATAAGGTTTAAAGGCTGATTTTATTTGAGGGTCATCTCCTCTTAATTTTGCCTTGAATACAATTGGCTCATTTGGACTCCATTTACCTTTTTGACTTAAAAAATTTGCAACACTACCTATTGCATCTATTGGATTATTTACGATATCTCTTATTCCATCATTATCAAAATCTACTGCGTAATTTCTATAGCTATCTGGCATAAATTGACCATATCCCATAGCTCCAGCAATAGAGCCTTTAATTTTATTTGGATTTAAACCTTCTTCTCTACTCAACAGTAAAAATTCTTCTAACTGGATCTTAAAAAATTTAGATCTTCTTGGATAATCAAAAGAAAGGGTCATTAAGGCATCAACTACTCGTGTTCCTCCTGTTACTCTGCCGTATCTAGTTTCTATTCCTATTATTGAGGCAATAACTTCAGCAGGTACTCCGTAGATATCTTGAGCTTTGAGAAGTTGATCTTTATATGATTCTATAAACTCCTTGGCTTGGTTTATCCGATCTTCAGAAACCATAATATTTCTATATCTTGACCAAGTCATAGTTCCTTCGGGTTGCTTATTCATTATTCTGATTACTCTTTCTTGATGAACAGCTGTTCCTAAGATATTTTCTAATTCCGAAGAAGAAAATTTATGCTCTTTTTCCATTTTAATAATAAAATCTTTTACCTCTTCTCTTTTAAGGTAAGGGGTTTGATCTGCTTCTGCAATACTCCATATAAGAAGCAAAGAAAAAGATAAAAAAATTGATCTCTTATTCATTTTTACCAAGTTTCTACTCTTTTTAAAGATAATACAAATCCAAAAGCCATTAAATGAACTACTATAGAAGTTCCGCCTTGACTTATTAGTGGCAAAGGTACCCCAACTACTGGGAAAATACCACTTACCATACATACATTAATAACGAGATAGATGAGGAATATAAAACCTAATGAAGCTGAGCAAACTCTAGAAAACTGGGTATTAGCATTAAAAGATATTTTAAAAATTCTGTATATTATTATTGCATATAAAAGAAATAATAATGAGACACCAACTAATCCAAATTCTTCTGCGATAACTGAGAAGATAAAATCTGAATGACTTTCAGGTAAGAAATCTAACTGACTTTGAGTTCCATTAAGATATCCTTTTCCAAATATACCTCCAGATCCAATTGCAGTTTTGGATTGAGCGATATTCCATCCTGCACCTAAAGGATCAGAATTTGGATCTATAAAAGTAAATATCCTTCCTTTCATATAATCACTTAAGTTATACCAAATTAACGGACTTAAGGCTCCTAGTGAAAATATACCAGCGATAATTATAGATAAAGGAAACCCGGCTAAAAAAACAGGTAAAAAACCAGCCATGAAAACTATAATTGAAGTTCCTAAATCTGGCTGCTTAAAAACCAAGAAAGTGGAAAGTAAAATAAAAAAGAGAACTGTAGCCCAATCTAACATATCTGGCTTTCTATCTCTCCTGGTCAAATGATATGCAACAGCTAAAGGCAAAGTAAGTCTTACTAATTCAGATGGCTGAAAGCCGAAAAACCCAAGATCTATCCATCTATCTGTATTATATCCTTGAGCAGGAAAAAATAAGACCCAAATAAGTAGTAGAAGGCCTATCCAAAAGAGATTAATTAAAAAAGGACGATAGTATCTTTCTTTAATTAAGGAAATAAGGAGCATTAAAAATATTCCCAATGCAATATAGATCCCTTGCTTAGTAACCATAGAAACATCTTGACCGCTGGCGCTATACAAACAAATAAGACCAAATACTAAAATAACGAAGACAGAAGTAATTAGAATAGGATCAGTGATTATCTTAGTTTTTGATCTATTAAGTGCGCTATTTAGCTGATAATCAAGAGGCCTTCTACTCATAAATCTTCCTTTAAATATTCATCAATTATCTTCTGAGCAATAGGTGCAGCAACTGTACTTCCTGACTCTCCATTTTCTACAATTACTACCATTACTAGTTTAGGGTTTTTTATAGGTCCATAACCCACAAACAATGCATGATCTCTGTCAGATACGCTTTCTCTTATTCCTTCATACTCTTCTCTTACTGATAGATCTTCCTCTGTAAGGCTTTTTATTTGAGCCGTACCTGTTTTACCTACAATCTTTATCTCCCCTGTAAGGCTTAAATTATAAGCAGTTCCATACCAAGAATTTGTTACAGCTTCCATTGCGTCTTCAAGTTTATTCCAATTACTTTTATCTTGTATTTCTACTTCATAAAGAATTTCTTTTGTAGTGTGGAGTTCATTAATTCTTTCTACCAATCTTGGTTTGTAGGCATAGCCTTTGTTAGCAATAATAGAAGTTGCTAATGCCAATTGCATGGGAGTTATGGTTATAAATCCTTGTCCAATACCAAGATTAACTGTATCTCCTACAAACCAAGCTTCTCCTAAAGTGCCCAACTTCCAATTTCTTGTTGGAAGATTAGCTCTAGATTCATTGTCTAAATCTATTCCGGAAACTAACCCAAAGCCAAATTTTTCTAAAAAATCAGATAGTTTATCTATAGTTAGGTTTGTGGCTAATTGATAGAAAAATACATCTGAAGAAACTGCTATAGCTTTTTTTAAATCAACTTCACCATGACCGCCCTCTTTCCAACCTCTATATCTTCTTCCTTCTCCTTCTATTTGAAAAACACCTTTATCATCTATTACATAGTCCCAATCTATTATTCCGTTTTCTAAAGCAAGTAAACCAATAAATGGTTTTAATGTTGATGCAGGAGGATAGTTACCTGAAATAACTCTATTAAATAAGGGACTATCTTTATCTTTCAAAATTTTAGTAATTTCTCCGCTGGTAGAAGTGCCATTAAATAAATTTGGATTAAAATCTGGAGAGCTCACTAAAACCTTTACTAATCCAGTGGATGGTTCTATGCCTATAACTGCCCCTTTTCTTCCATCCAGCTCTTTTCTTGCTATAAGCTGAAGTCTTTTATTTATAGACAAATATAAATTTTCTGGTCTCTGCGGTGGTTTTCTTGAAATCTCTTTAATCTCATTTCCATATGCGTCTATTTCAACTGACTTATAACCTAACCCCCCTCTCAATATAGACTCATATTCTTTCTCCAAACCTTTTTTTCCAGAAAAATAATTCAAAGGATATTTGAAATCATATGAAGAAATTACTTCTTCTCTAGATACAGGTCCCAAATATCCAATAACATGAGAGTAAAGATTTTCATCTAAAACTAACCTTTTAAGTGACGGTTTTATTTTAACTGATGACCATCTTGATTTTTCTAATTGGAACTTAGCAATTTGAGTTTGGTCTAAACCTTTGTAAAGGATAGCTTCTTTAAAATTTATTGATTGTTCTTTATCTGTGAACCATTCAAGGCTCCATAATGATGCACTATTTCCAATTAGTTCTTCTATTTCTATTAAATCAGTCTCTAATTCATCCAAATTAGAACCGCTAAAAACTAGGTCATGTGAAACAACATTTTCTGTAATGATATTCTCTTGAGAATCATATATAAGGCCTCGTGCAGGATAAATAGGAACAGTAATTGTTCTATTTTCATCTGATTGAGACACATAATTTATATTATCCAAAACCATTAATTTTACTATTTGATAAGAAAAAATTAGATAGATTAAGAAAATAATAGTAAAAATAAAAAAAGAACGTGAAAGCAAAATTTTTAACTGCTTTCTGTCAGAATCTAAATCCCTAAATTTTTCCATAAGAATTATCTATGATAAGGATGATTTTGAGTAATGGACCATGCTCTAAATATCTGCTCCGCTATCAATACAGGAACAAATATATGCGGTAAAGTTAGATTCGATAAAGACCAAATTACATTAGACCTACCTAAGCAGTCCTTACTTAAACCTTCCTGTCCTCCTACAAGAAATATTATATTCTTGTTTAAAGAAATCCAATCCTCGAATCTATTCTTCAGGCTTTCTGTAGTCCAACACTCTCCCTTTTGATCAAGAGCTATGACAAAAGAATTATCTGGAATCGAATTCAATAGCTTTTTGCCGTTATCTCTAATCTGGTCTTTCTCTGCTGTTTTGCCATGTTTAGCTGGCTCAATATGCTTCCAAGTAAATTGAATAGGTTTATTAATCCTAGAACAGTATTTATTAAACTGATCTTCTGCCCAAGCGGGTTTACTTCTTATAATTGATAACACTGTTAATTTCATTTAAATATCTTCATCCCAGAGACTTTCTAAATCATAAAAAGTTCTTGCCTGTGCAGACATTAAATGAACAATTACATCTCCATAATCTACAAGAACCCATTCTTGAGTTCCCTCGCCTTCCAAACTCAAAGGTCTAATATTTAGTTTCTTTAAGTCTTCAACTACTCTTTCTGCTAACGACTGTATATGTCTAGAAGATGTACCTGTAACAATAACCATGTAGTCAGTAAGGGTTGTTAAACTAGAGACATTTAGACATATCTGATCTACGGCCTTTAATTCTTCTAGACTATCCATAACTCTATCTTTTAATTTATTTGGGCTCATACACTCTTTGAATATAGATTATTCTTATTTATATAATTTATCACTGAGTTATCTATTTTATTAGGATTTAAAAGACCTTGTTCAATTTCTAACCTAATTCTTGAGGAGGAAATATCGAAGTCTTCTGATTCAAAATATAATATATTTTTCTCTGCGGAACACTCTTCTATGGTTGTGACACCTCTTTCTTTTAATAGATCTTTTACTAATTCTTCTGAGTTAATTTGATAACCGGGTCTACTAATAATCAAAAAATTAGTTTTTTCAATTAGTTTTTCCCATTTATGCCATTGATGTATGGTTAAAAAAGAATCAATTCCTGAAATCCAAAAAAAATCCTTATCCTTAAATTCAGCTTGAAAAGAAAGAAAAGTATCAAAAGTGTAAGAAGGGCCTTCTCTTAGTTTTTCTCGTGAATCAATTTTGACATATTTAAAATTCCTGAAAGCCAGTTTAGCCATTTCTAAACGATGATAAAAATCTACTTCCATTTCTTCTCTATGAGGAGGTTTCGAAGAAGGTATTACATAAATTTCTTCAAAAAAAGAAAGTTCCAGTAATTTTTTTACAATACCAGTATGTCCTTTATGGATAGGATTAAAAGTGCCTCCAAAAAGTCCTATCTTATTTTTCATTTATAAGATTATTTACCTCTTAATTCACCTTGTCCTTTTACAAGGTATTTTTGTGAAGTAAGACCTTCTAGCCCAACAGGCCCTCTTGCATGAAATTTATCAGTTGAAATTCCAACTTCCGCTCCTAATCCATACTCATATCCATCCGCCCAGCATGTGGGCACATTATGCATAACTGAACTTGAATCTACTTTATTTATAAATAAATTAGCTTTACTCTGGTCTTCTGTAACTATGCAGTCAGAATGAGAGGATCCAAAGTTATTAATATGATTTATTGCTTCTTCAAGACTATTAACTACCTTTATAGAGATAATGGGAGCTAAATATTCAGTAACCCAATCAACATCTGTTGCTGACTCTACAGAAATAATTTCTTTTGTCTCACTACACCCTCTCATCTCTACTTTTTCTCTAGTAAACTCGTCATATATTTTAGGTAAGATAGATTTAGCCACTCTCTTATGTACCAAAAGTGTCTCCATAGCCCCACAAATTCCAAATCTATAAGTTTTAGCATTTACTGAAATAGACACAGCTTTGGATTCATCACATTGTTCATCTATATACACATGACAAATTCCATCTAAATGTTTTATAACTGGAACTTTTGCTTCATCTGTTACAAGTTGAACTAACCCTTTTCCTCCTCGTGGAATTACTACATCTATCCATTCTTTCATAGATAAGAGTTTCTTTACTGCTTCTCGATCTATTGTTTCAACCAGCTGAATAGATTCATTTGGAGCTTTTGAAATTCCAACTCCTTCTAAAAGACTTTTATAGATAGCTAAATTTGAATTTATGGCCTCACTTCCTCCTCTTAAGATGCAAGCATTTCCAGATTTTAGACATAAGCCAGCTGCATCAGCTGTAACATTGGGCCTTGATTCATAAATTATCCCCACTACCCCTAAAGGTACTCTCATCTTACTTACATTTATTCCTGATGGAGTGGGCTTGAGATTGGTTATCTCTCCTATAGGGTCTGGAAGCCTAGATATAGAAATTAGACCAGAGATCATTGATTCTATTCTTTCTTCATTAAGTTCTAGTCTATCTAAAAGCGCATCAGTAATTCCCGTATTGTTTGCTATGTAGAGGTCTTCTTTATTTGCTTCCAATAAATCATGCTTATTATCTGATAAGGATTCAGCCATAAGCTTTAATGTCTTATTCTTCTGATCTGTAGACAATGAAGATAAGTCTCTTGACGCTTCATAGGCATTCTCTCCTAATCTCGTCATGTATTGGGTTAAATCTATAATATCTGTCAAAATGTAATTAATTATTCACTAAAAGAATAGATTATAAGATGTTTGATGTAGGTACGGTAACTCTTTGGCTACAGGAAAATCCTGATTGGATAGCAATAGGACTATTTGCAGCTGCCTTTGTTGAGTCTTTTGCCTTGATTGGTGTTGTAATACCAGGTGTAGTTTTAGTTGGAGTAATATCAGGTTTAGCTGCTTCTACAGACCTAACAATCTTAGAAGTGGTATTGATAGCTTATATCGCTAGTTTTCTAGCAGATTCATCAAGCTTTTTAATAGGGAGATCTATCAGTAAAAAAATAGATCGTATTTGGCCTTTTAATTCTCATCCTTCTTGGTTAAAACAAGGAAGGTCGTTCTTTATGAAATATGGCACTTTAGGTTTATTTTTTGGTAAATTTATAGGGCCGATAAGACCTCTAATGCCTATCACTGCTGGATCTCTTGAAATGAATACTAAAAAATTTATATTTATAGATTTATTCTCTTCTTTCCTTTGGGCATTGTTATATACCGTTCCTGGCTATCTTGGTGGTAAAACTTTACTTGCTGTTCTCGAGGGAGAAATTTCAAATTCATTTGTAATATCTGGTATAGCTTTGCTAATTGCAGTTATACTTATTTTCATTATAGTTAAAGCAAGAAAGGTAAGTAATAATGACTGAAAAATACCCTGATCACCCAAATTTAAGAGGTAATTATGCTCCGATTAGGATGGAATCCGATATAAATGATCTGATTATCGAAGGTGAGATTCCTAAAGATTTGTTCGGTAGCTACTACCGCAATGGGCCAGATCCTCAATTCCCTCCTAGGGGTGGTAATTATCATTGGTTTGGTGGTGATGGCATGATACATGCCTTTCACTTTGAAAATGGAAAAGTGGCTTATAAGAATCGTTGGGTTCAAACTTCAAAATGGAAACAAGAAAAAGCAGCTGGGAGATCTTTAATAAATCTCCTAAATCCAATGGACACAGATCCTAAGTGGAATCCGGAAGGAGAAGATGGAACTGCAAATACAAATATTATCTTTCATGGAGATAAATTGTTAGCTTTGGAAGAAGGGCATCCTCCTTTTGAATTAGATCCAGTAAGTCTTGAATCATTAGGTTCATATAACTATGAAGGTAAATTATTGTCTGCCATGACAGCTCATCCAAAAATAGACCCTTTAACTGGAGAACTTTTTGGTTTTAGTTATGGATTTGGTGAAAATAAAATTACTTATTTTGTAGTCAATGCCAAAGGAGAGTTAACAACATACTTTGAATTCCAGACGCCCTATTCGAGCATGATCCATGACTTTATAGTCACTGATAAGCATGTTATTTTTCCAATCTTTCCTCTAATAATTGATTTCGGAGAAGCCATGAAAGGTAATCCTCCTATTGCATGGGATGCTAATAGAAGTAGTCAGATAGGGATAATGCCAAGAGATGGTAATGCAGATGATATTAAATGGATCGAAAGTGATCCTTGTTACGTTTTCCATCCAATGAATGCTTATACCCAAGGAGATAAAATAATTGCACATATGATGCAGTTTGAAGAAGCTCCACTTTTTCCACATTTAGATGGATCAACACCAGACCCAAAAAAAGCAGAAGCTAGATTAAATAAATGGGTAATAGATTTATCTTCAAACTCTGGAACTATAAAAAGAGAGTACCTTGATGATGAGATTGGTGAATTTCCAAGACTAGATGAGAGATTTAGCATGCTTAACTATAGGCATGGTTACTTTGCCACAAAGAAAGAAGACAACCATCCAGAGGGTATTAGCTTTAACGCTATAGCACATTACGATCATCAAACAGGTAAGAAAAATGTTTATGGTTTGTCAGAGCATGATGCTGTAGGAGAACCTATTTTTGTACCTAAAACTAGAGACTCTGAAGAAGGAGAAGGATATCTTATTGCCCTGGCCTATAAGGGAAGAGAAAATATATCTGAACTTATGATTTTAGATGCTCAACAAGTTGAGAAAGGGCCTATAGGTAAAGTTTTATTGCCCCATAGAATTCCTTATGGATTTCATGGTAATTGGCGAAATGGATAGTATCGAACTAACCTCCTAATTTCTTTAGGACTTGATTTAAGAAATCTAATTTTTCTGAATTTTTCTCCGCTTCTAAAATAGTTTGTTTTTCAGGAGGGGTTAGCGGAAGTAAACTAGCTAAGTTATAGGCAACATTAGAAGAACTGTTGAAATCAATTTCTAGTTGTAATTTTTTTATCTCAGGGTGGCTTGATAAATCTTCTAGTACATTCCAGATATTAGTGTATGAAAGCTTCAAATTGACGGACTCTTCCTCTTCTCCTAATTCAAAAACTGTTCCTATCCTGAGACCATCTTCCTGAATGATCTCATCTAGTACTTCAATTCTATATTTACCTTGAACAGTTATTCCAAGAAGACCATTATCGAGTTGATTAAAGTCTACTACTTCTACATAGGTTCCTTTTTTGTAGAAACTGACTTCTTCTTTTTGTCTAGATGGCTTAATCAAATGAATACAGAAACCTATTTCTTTGCTCATAGAATTCTTCACCATGTCTAGATACCTAGGTTCAAAAATTTGGAGAGGAAGGTAACCTCCAGGAAGAATATTTACATTGAGAGGAAAAAGAGGTAAATCTCTAGATAGGTTTTCTTCCATTAGCTATATCCTCAACCTGTTTCCAAACCCTAATAATATTTCCTGAAAGGATTTTTTCTATATCTTCTTCAGAATAGTCTCTAACTAGTAATTCTGAAATTAAATTAGGGAAAGTTGAAACATCTTTTAAATTGTTAGGTAAAGTATCTCCCACTCCATCATAGTCTGAACCTATTGCAACATAATCTATACCCACAAGTTCCACCACTCTATCTATATGATCTACAACATCACTAACATCTGCAAAAGGATAAGGCCCCTTTTCTTTATTCCTTCCATATTCCAAAGCTTCTTTAGTTATAAAAGAACTACCAAAATTAATGCTAATTACTCCTCCTTTAGAAGCTAACTTTATTAACATATCGTCACTAACATTTCGTTCGAAGCCTGGAGTGAAATGCCTTAAGGATGAATGACTTGCTATAACTGGAGCCTCACTTATTTCTATAGATTCATAAAAAGCTTTATCGCTAACATGAGAAATATCTACCATTATCCCTACTTTATTCATTTCTCTTATTAACTCTTTTCCAAAACTACTCAAACCTCCTTCCCATTGATGATTTTCATCATAAGAAGAATCACTTATGTGGTTTGACTTAGAATGAGTTAATGTTATGTATCTAATTCCCTTATCATGATAGAACTGAACTCTTGATAAATCTCCTTGTATAGGAGCTCCATTTTCCATACCAAAAGCTATGCCTAATCTTTCTCCATCAAGCAATTCAATGTCTCTAGTTGATTTAACAATAAAAAACTTATCTGAATGCAAAGTAACAATATCTTCAATCATATTTATTAAATCTACTGCCATTTCATGAGAGGTAGAGTCTAGTTGGGTAGAAGCTGGGGTATATATTGAAAAGAAAGGAACATTCAATCCACCAGTTACAGCCCTGGGATAATCAAAATCTCCTGCAAGAGTTCGTTTAGATATATCATCTATCTCATTACCTTTAAGATTTTGTCTCCATAGCCTATAAGGAGTGTCTATATGCATATCAACTATAGTTAATTTCTTAGCTAGATCTTCTGAGGAAACCTCATCAACCTCTTCTGAACAAGATACGAATAGAAGTAATATAATTAAACTAATTATTTTTCTCATTTGAATTCCTTTATTATTCTTTGATTTAGAGAATCAAAACTACCATTTGACATTAGGACTATCAAATCGTCTCCGGACATTTCTTTAGGTAAGTTCTCCAAAAGAGAATCTGTAGAAAGAACCGCCTTATGTTTATTGCCTCTATTTGAAACTAATCTTTCCATTACTTCTTTATTCTCACAAGACCAATAAGTCAAATTACTATAGTTTGTAGAGTCAATTAGTTTTTCTCCATGGTATCCAGATTTCATAGTATTTGATCTTAATTCAATTAAGGAAATAATTTTTTTCTTAGGGTATTTCTTTCTCAATCCTTCTAAGGTTTGTTGTATTGCAGTTGGGTGATGTGCAAAATCATCTATGATCACTAAATTTTCTCTATCTAGTAAGATTTCTTGCCTTCTAGTTACGCCTTTAAACTTCTTTAACGCATTAATGGAATCAATAATGTTAACACCAAAATGCTCTAATGAGATAAGAGCAGACATAGCATTCTTAGCATTAAATTCCCCAAATTGGTCCCACTCTAAAGTGCCTTCAACTCCATTAATTGAAAATAATAAGTTTGAAAAATCATCATTTAAGTTCTTGTAGTAATACTTTGAATTACTTTCATTCCCATATTGAATTAAGTTACTCCACAAACCTAAAGATAAAACTTCTTCTATAGCTTTACTTCCCGTAGGGGTAACTAGAGTAGTTTCTGAAGACATTGTTCTAACTAAATGATGAAACTGAACCTTAATTTGCTCTAGATCTTTATAAATATCTGCATGATCAAATTCTAAATTATTAATTACTAAAACTTCAGGTCTATAGTGTATAAATTTTGCTCGTTTATCAAAAAATGCTGTGTCGTATTCATCTGCTTCAATAACAAAAATTTCTTCAGAGCCTAATGACGAAGATGTATCGAAATTCTTGGGATCTCCTGCAATTAAATACCCTGGGTCATATCCTAAATCTTTTAAAATCCAAGCTATCATTGATGAAGTAGTTGTCTTGCCGTGAGTACCTGATACAGCTATTACCTTTTTTTCTTTAAGAATGTTTTGATAGGCCCAGTCTGGTCCAGAAATATAGTTTTCTCTTCTATTTAATATTTCTTCTACCAGTGGATTACCTCTAGAAAGAGCATTGCCAACAACATAACAATCAGCTTTGGGTAAATCTTTAACTTCGTACCCAGTTATTAACTCTATGCCTTGGTTCTGTAAAAGATCTGACATAGGGGGGTAAGTATTTGCATCACATCCAGAAACTTCATGTCCTAATTCTCTAGCTAATAAAGCTAGACTGCCCATGAATGTTCCGCATACTCCCAGAATATGTATTCTTTGTTTTGGCATAAAATCGATTATACTCCCCACACTGTAAAACTAGATAAAGTTTAAGACTATAACTTTTAATGAAACTTAAGAATTTACTTTACGCACAATCTGGCGGTGTCACCTCTGTAATAAATACGACAGCAGCAGGTGTAATAGAAACCGCTAGGGCTTCAAAGAAAATAGGAAAAGTTTACGCAGGAAAAAATGGTATCTCAGGAATCTTAAAAGAGGAACTAATAGATACTAGTCAAGAAAGTGATACTCAGATTAAGAACTTAAAATATACACCAGGTGGAGCTTTTGGCTCTTGTAGATTTAAATTAAAAGACCCTAAAGAAAACCCTAATGAATATCTAAGGCTTCTTGAAATATTTAAATCCTATAATATAGGTTACTTCCTTTACAATGGTGGAGGAGATTCCCAAGACACTACTAATAAAATAGCAAATTTCACTCAAACATCTGGTTTTCCTGTTCAATGTATAGGAATACCGAAGACAGTTGATAATGACCTTCCTTATACAGATAACTGCCCTGGTTTTGGATCTGTAGCTAAATATATAGCCGTTTCTACAAGAGAAGCAGCTTTGGATGTAGAAAGCATGTCTGATACTTCTACAAAAGTATTTATTATGGAAGTCATGGGAAGGCACGCAGGTTGGATAGCCGCCTCATCCTCATTAGCATCAGAAGAGAATGATGGCCCTCCTCATATTATTTTATTTCCAGAAAAAAAACTTTTACAGAGAAAGTTTTTAAAGAAGGTTAAACAAACAGTTTTGAGGAATGGTTATTGCGTAATAGTAGTCTCAGAGGGACTAAGAGATTATAAAGGAAATTTTCTTTCAGACTCAGGAAAGATTGACGCTTTTGGGCATAAACAACTAGGAGGCGTTGCACCAAGAATAGCAGAAATGGTTCAAATTAAATTAGGTTATAAATGCCATTGGTCTGTTCCAGACTATTTACAAAGATCTGCCAGACACTTATCTTCTAAAGTAGATTTTGATCAAGCTTTTGCTGTAGGAAAATCTGCAGTCGAATTTTGCCTTAATGGAGATAGTTCAGTAATGCCTGTTATTGTTAGGCTTAAAACTAAAAAATACTCCTGGAAAATTGGTAAAGTAAAATTATCTAAAGTTGCCAATATTGAAAAGAAACTTCCGAGCTCTTATATAACTAAAGATGGTTTTAACGTGACAAAAAAATTTAGAACTTACGTTGAACCCCTTATTCTCGGAGAAGCTTATTTACCTTTTAAAAATGGACTTCCTATAAATGCTAATTTAAAAAATAAATTAGTTAAAAAAAGATTAAAAAAATTTAGCTAGGATTTTTCTCCTGAGGAACTTCTAAGTTTTCATCTAAAGGTCCTTCAAAATAGACCTCATTAGCTTGTAAGCGATTAATTAAAGGCTCTCCAAGTCCTGAAGCTGGAGTAAGAACACCTCCATATTCTTCTCCTCCTGGTAAATCTTCTAAATCATGTATTAAAGCCAAAGCACTTTCAGCCACTAATTTAGAGGTTACTCTGTAGCCAGGGTCCCCTTTGCCATACATACGAAATATTTGCTCTTCTCCTTTTTCTGATTGCACTTTATAAAGAACTTCAAAGAATCCATTCTTCATAGTTTCTTCACTAGGTCCTTCGCCTGGTTTAGGAAAAAACCTTCTAAATAATCTTCCAAATCTAGTAAAAAGAACTATGCCGCTTATAGCCATTATTAAAGTATTAATGACTGCATAGACAGGTCTTTTAAAAAAAGAATATTCATTGTATGTAAAATTTGGACCATAGGGTTCCTGTCTTTCTTCCATAAGAGCAGCACTTCTTCTAACTACTAAATTATTCACCATCGCCATTACAAAAGGTCCAATCCAAGATTTGATTTCTTCTTTTTTCTTAATTCCCTTTATTGGCACTGACTCTTCTCTTTGTGTATCAGATACAAAACCTTGAGGATTTAATAGGAAATTGTCTTTCATCTGATCTCCTAAATCTAATTCACCCATAGAGAACATTGTTTCTATTGTTCCTCCAGAAAATCCTCCATTTCCAGTATGGAAGGCTTCAACTTTTTTAACTGGCTTACCCATTTTCTTTATAGCAAATAAGGTGCCTAAATCTGATGGTAGTGAATCATAACCACACATTGGAATTATTCTTACTCCCTTTTTAGCTGCAGAGATATGATACTTATCTATCAGTTGTTTTACCCAAAAAGATTCACCCGTTATATCTACATAATGACAAGAGTTTTTTACGCAGTATTTAACTAATTTATCACTGTACTTATGGAAAGGTCCTGCAGTCGATATTACAACCTTTGCTCTTTTAGTCATTTTATCTAGGGCTGCCTCATCTTCAGAATCTACTATTAGTCTTTCTAGAGCTACTGAGTGTCTGAACCCTAATTGTTGTAATTTAACTGGATCCCTTCCGGCTATTACCCACTTCAATCCTGAAGTTTTGTTTTTTAAGTATCTTAGGCAAAGGGTTCCCGTAAAACCTGTGGCTCCAAAAAGTACTATATCGATATTCTTTTTCATGTTTTAAGTATTTTTACTACTCCTCCAAAATTTAATATTTCTGTATCTCCAACTTTAATTTCTCCCTCTATAAAACCTAAAGATTTACCTATCTTAGTAGGGTTTGCTCTGATTATAAGAAGACTTCCGACTTCTGCTGGAGAAAGAAACTCAGAATGAAAGCTAACGGTTGTTACTAAACTATGTCTATTTTGCATAGCAGAAGAACACATTGTGTAATCAGCCAAAGCCATAAGAGCCCCGCCATGTGCTGATCCATAAGCATTGCTATTATTTTCATTTGCATAAAAAGCCATAAAAGTCTGCCCATCTTCTCTTTTATAAAACCCTGGACCTAAGGTTTCAATGTGTTTTTGAACGATGGTCATTTCTTTATAACCTTCTGGTATTTCTACTTTACTCATAGGTTTCTATTATAATCTTCAAAAGAACAATGTAGACGAATGAATCGTTTTTTTTCTAAATTTTTTAATTAGTGGATCATGGGAGAGAAAATGTCTAACGACAACATTTTAAATGGAATAAGAATTCTAGATTTTGGAAGATATATAGCTGGCCCTTTTTGCGGAGCGTTACTATCTGACTTTGGTGCTGATGTTATAAGAATTGAAAGAGTAAATGGAAGTGAAGATAGATTTGTTACACCTGTAACTAGTAATCATGAAGGTTCTATGTTTCTTCAGATGAATAGAAATAAGAAAGGTATGACCTTAAATCCAACTAAAGAAAAAGGTAAAGAGATTGTTAGTAAGTTGTTAAAGAATACAGATGTAGTAATAGCTAATTTACCTGAGCCTACTTTAAAATCCATGGGATTAGACTATGATTCAATAAAGCAGATTAATCCTCAGATTATTCTTACATCGAATACTGCATTTGGAACATCTGGTCCATATGCCGAGAGAGTAGGTTTTGATGGTGTTGCCCAAGCAATGTCAGGAGCTATGGATATGACAGGTTCTCCTGCTCTTCCCTCTAAAGCCTACGCACCGTATGTAGATTTTTGCTCGGCTTCTTTAGCGGCATTTGGAACTGTTTTAGCTTTAATGGAAAGAGAAAAATCTGGTGAAGGACAAAGAGTACAAACTTCTCTGCTAGCGACAGCATTAACCATGACTAATGGACTTTTAATCGAGCAAGACTTGCTAAATGTAAATAGAGTTGCTACAGAAAATAGAGCTCAAACATCAGGCCCTTCAGATACATTTAAGACTAAAGATGGATGGATTCTAGTTCAAACTGTTGGTCAGCCACTGTTTGAGAGATGGTGTAATCTAATTGAAGAACCTGAATTAATAAATGATGAAAGATTTAAAAATGACTTAGAGCGAGGAAATAATGGAGAAATTATTAGTAAAAAAATGGCAGATTGGTGTGAAGATAAAACTACAAAAGAAGCAATTTCTTTATTAGATAAGCTAAGAATACCTGTTGGAGAGATACTTAAAGCAGAAGATACTTTAAAAAATGAACACATTAAGGCTAGAGATCTTTTTGTAGATATGGATTATCCTTTTTTAGAAGTTACATCTCCTGTAGTTATGACACCAGTTGAAATGTCTAGAAACCCTGGAAAAATCTCTTTTAGGGCTCCTACTCTAGGAGAGCATACAGATATAATTTTAAAAGAACTTGGATATAAAAAAGAAGAGATAGAATCTCTTAGAGAAGAAAGAATAATTTAGGAGTTAATTATGGAATTTTCATTATCAGAAGATCAAATCCAATTACAAACTACAGCTAGAGAGTTTGCAAAGAAAGAAATGACAGATATTGCTAAAGAGATAGAACATACGGGCAAGCCTTTGTCTGATGAGTGGTTTAAAAAATATGCAGAGATGGGATTTATAGGGATAAATGTTGACGAGAAATATGGAGGCCTAAGTTTATCAAATTTAGATGCTCTATTAGTTCTAGAAGAGTTTGCAAAGGTATCTTCTGCTGTAGCTTGGCCTATATTTGAGAGTTGTGTTGGCCCGACTAAGGCTATAGAACATTTTGCAAATGAAGAACTTAAACAGAAAGTACTACCAGAAGTTTGTAAAGGAAATTTATTTATTGCTGTTTCTATGTCAGAACCTAATGCAGGCTCTGCTTTAACTGACCTGGTTACGTCAGCAAGAGTTGAATCAGATAAAGTTATATTGAATGGATCAAAAAGGTGGTGCTCTGGAGCAGGTCATGCTCATGGTTATGTTATCTATTGCAGGATGACAGAAGAACCAGGAGCTAAAGGTATTGGAGCAGTTTATGTTGAAAAAGATACTCCAGGTCTTAGCTTTGGAAAGCAAGAAGAATTGATGGGTTTTAGAGGAATAGCCTCTGCAGATATTTTCTTGGATAACGTAGAAGTTCCAATAGAAAATATTGTTGTTGATGCCGATGGAGGATTTAAAAAACTAATGGAAGCATTCGATTTAGAAAGATGCGGCAATGCAACAATGAGTTTAGGTCAAGCTTCAGGTGCATTAGAACAAGTGCTTGAATATGTTCAGGAGAGAGAGCAATTTGGAAAACCAATTATTGATTTTCAAGCAGTACAAATGAAATTAGCGGAAATGGCTATGAAAGTAGAAGCGAGTAGATTACTTATTCATAGAGCTGCTCACAACTCAGGCGAAGGTTTACCTAGTATCTTTGAATCGAGTGTTGGTAAATGTTTTTCTAATGAGATGTCTAGGGAGGTAACTGGAATGGCAGTTCAGATTATGGGTGGATATGGCTATAACAAAGAATATCAAATGGAAAGAAGATTAAGAGATGCATGGGGTTGGGGGATTGCAGGAGGAACAATTGATATTCAAAAAATTAATATTGCCTCCTCTATGGTAGGCAGGCGTTTTAATCAAAGAAATTAATGGCTTAGTTGATCAATAATTTCTCTTAGCCTTTCAACTAAAGTGTTTTTTTCTTCCTGAGTTAAGAAACTTCCTATTGGAATTCTCTCGCCTTTTGAAGCTACTAAAATATGAGCTGGATACCAGGGATGCTTAGGTCTTTCTACTCTTATTTGTGACCAAGACCTGAAAAATTCCCAAGTTTGTTCTGCTTTTCTTTTACCTTTTTCTATCCTTAGTTTTTCTGTCGAAAGAATTATGACTTCCTTCTGATAACTCTGATTCATTACAAAATAAACACAGATAGCGACCAAAAGAATCTCTAAACCAGCAAAAGGAAGAATTAAAGTTGCCCCAACAAAATAGAATGCAAATCCAACTGATAAACAAGTAATGGCTATAATGAAGATGAAAACAAGACTATATTTCCAATCTAGAGACCTGTTAGGTTCAAGAGTTATAGTAAAAAGAGTTTCTTCATTTGAAGAATTTATTTTGACCATTAAACAATAGTACCTACAATACTTTCCCCACCCAAGGGAAGATTGGATGAAAGAAGAAGAAAAATTACTTGAAACATATCAAAAAGTTATGGTGCCAAATTATTTGCCAGCTGACTTTATTCCTAAAAGCGCTAAAGGATCAAGGGTCTGGGATTCTAATGACAATGAATATATAGATTTAGGGGGCGGTATAGCAGTTAATTCTCTGGGTCATGCAAATGATGAACTTATTGAGGTGCTATCAGCTCAATCTAAAAAGTTATGGCACTTGAGTAATTTTATTGCTTCAGAAGAAGCAATAAAACTAGGAGAGAAATTAACTGATAATACATTTGCTGATAGGGTTTTCTTTTGCAATTCAGGATCTGAGGCTAATGAAGCAGCAATAAAAATTGTTAGAAAATTTCACTCTTCGATTAACCAAGATAAGACCGAGATAATTTCTTTTAATAATTCCTTTCATGGAAGGTCTATATTAAATATCACTTTAGGTGGTTCAGAAGGCTCAGGAAAAGAATTTTCTCCATTAGTAGAAGGAATTAAACATGCAACATTTAATGACATTAACTCCGTTAAAGACTTAATTTCAGAAAGAACTGCAGCAATAATCATTGAGCCCATACAAGGCGAAACAGGAATTGTTGAAGCAAATAAAGAATTCCTTAAAGAGATAAAAAACCTATGTGATTCTAATTCCATAAGTCTAATTTTTGATGAGGTGCAGAGTGGAGTTGGAAGAACTGGTCATTTATATGCTTATATGAAATATGAAATAGAACCAGATATTCTCACCACTGCTAAAGGGCTTGGAGGTGGATTTCCCATTGGAGCAACTTTGGTAAGTGATAACCTTGCTCAAACTCTTCAGCCAGGTACTCATGGAAGTACTTTCGGTGGCAATCATTTAGCCTGTGCTGTAGCAAATAAAGTTCTGGATATAATAAATTGCCCTGATTTTCTGAGTGAAGTAAAAATAAAGGAAAATATTATTAAAACTAGATTAGAAGAAATTTCTTCGAAGTATAGTCTTTTCTCTGAAATTAGATCTTCTGGTCTTTGGTTTGGATGTGACTTAGTAAAAGAAAAATCCTCTTTTGAATTTCTAGATATAGCTTATGGAGAAGGTCTAATCCTTGTTCCTGCGGGTTCGGACAAAATTAGACTCGCACCTGCTCTTAATATTGAAAATGAAGATATTTTAGAAGGACTCGAAAAAATAGAAAAAGTAGCTTCTAAGTTCTAATCTATAGTCGAGATTTTTATTTCTTCAGAGTTTACGGGTAAAACAACCATTGTTCCATCATCCGATAAAGTCCAATCATCTCTAATAGAATTTACACCTCTTACAAACATATCTTCTACTAACCAGATTGCTGGTGCAGGTGCTAAATGATAGAAAATTAAATGCTTAACTCCAGCTTCATTGGCTGCTTTAGCAGCATCAACTGGATCTGTATGATAATCCTGAACATCAAAAAGAATCTTTGAAAGTAAATCATTTCCAGACCTTTTAGTGAAATCCTCCATCATAGATACTATATTCATAGATAAAGCTTCATGAAATAAAACATCAGCATCCTTGGAGTAACTAATTAAATTCTCCGAATAGATAGTATCTCCACTAATGACGATTGACCTTCCTTTGTAATCAAATCTAAAAGCTAAGGCTGGTTTTACTGGGTCATGAGGTACTTCAAATGCGGTAACTTTTAATCCATCTTTTTCAATAATGATTGGTTCATTCAAATCAATTGTTATAGGTTCAAATCCAACAGAATGTAAAGGAGCTACTTCATCTCCATGATGTTCATTCCTAAAAAAGTAATCCGACTGATATGCTTCTTCAAAACCTCTTGTAACAAATTCAACTCCTTGAGGGCCATAAACTTTTAATTGGCTCTTCCTATTTGGTATCCAAGTAGCTAGATGAAGATCAGCTAGATCAGATATGTGATCTGAGTGAAGATGGGTTAACAGGACTGCTTGAACCTTGTTCATTGGGATTCTCCATCTACCTAAATTTCTATTAGCTCCGTCACCTATGTCTACGATATATATCTCATCACCCGCTCTAACCATGATACAAGTCTGAGCTCTATCAGTAGCTCCTAACGGAGAAGCAGAACCACAAACCAGGGCACTTAACGAATCTTCTTCTGGTAAGTCTGCAGGAGATAAAAGAGCTACCATTGCAAGAGGTGCTATTCTGTCTTGTATTGCGGGTATTCTAATGAGGACAAATACAATCAATACAATGAAGGCTAAAATGGAAGTTAATTTTAGAAATCTTTTCATAAATAAAATATCTGGGTTTATGAAGCTCTATTTAACCTCGAATTAATAATTTCATCGGCTTCTGTCATTATTCTTTCAATTAACTCTTTGACCGTAGGAATATCATAAACCAAGCCAGCAACCATACCACAAGACCAAGCCCCAACTTCAGGCTCCCCTTCTAGCATTACTTTAGGATAAACCCCTGCCACTTCATCAATAATATCTTCAAATTTAAGATCATCTCCTAGTGCTTTCTCTTTTGCCATTAAACTTTCAACTGCTGGATTGTTTAAAACTCTTTCTGTATTAGTAAGAGATCTCATAATTAGCCTAGTGTCTAGCTCACTTGCATTAACAATCGCTTGTTTAACGTTCTCATGAACTGGAGCATCTTGAGTTGCTATAAATCTTGTTCCCATATTCATCCCTTCTGCACCTAATGCCATTGCAGCTACGAGGCTTCTTGCATCTGCCATACCACCTGAAGCAACGAAAGGTATTGATAATTCATCAGCTGCTCTTGGTAAAAGGATAAAATTTGGAATGTCGTCTTCTCCTGGATGGCCTCCACACTCAAATCCATCTACTGAAACAGCATCACATCCTATATCTTGAGCTTTAATTGAATGTCTTACTGAAGTGCATTTATGAATAACTTTAATACCAGCATCTTTCATTGCGGGCATATAAACTGCTGGGTTTCTTCCAGCAGTCTCTACTACTTTTACTCCCGTATTAACAATAACTTCGATCAAACCTGGATAATCAGGAGGAGTCAGGGAAGGAAGGAAAGTTAAGTTTACTCCAAAAGGTTTATCGGTCAGTTCCTGACATTTTCTAATTTCTGCTTCCAATTTATCTGGAGTTCCCTGAGTTAATCCTGTAATTATTCCTAGTCCTCCTGCATTTGATACGGCAGCTGCTAATTCAGCAAATCCAACATAATGCATTCCTCCTTGGATAATTGGATGCTCTATATCAAAAAGTTCAGTTATTTTAGTTTTCATTTCTTCTCCTTTAATCTAAAAGTTAGTATATATAAGTTTAATTAGACCAATAAATATATTCATCACCTTCTCTATATTCCTGTCCATCGTACTTATCTATCAATATCGGGGCTTCAAAAGCTGATGGAAATAAAGGAGATGTTTGTTCAGAATTAAATTTAGCTAAGAGTTCTTCAATTTTCTTAGCATCTTCTTGATGGCTTTCAATTAAGTTATTTTTTTCAAAAGGGTCTACGGAAGTATCAAATAACCATCTCTTATTTTCTTTTTTACTAATTATGTATTTCCAGTTTCTATGCAAAACAGATTGGTGATTTCCAGAACGCCAAAAAAGGGTTTCGTGAGGTTTATTAGAATTATCCATTCTTAGGAAAGGGAGCAAATCCACACCATCTATTTTTCTATCTTCAGGAGTTATGGCTCGAGCTGCTGAAGCAATAGTGGAAAAAATATCAAAATGGTGTACTGCTTCATCAAATTTCATACCTGGACTTATTTCATCAGGCCAGCTCACTATAAATGGAACTCTTATACCTCCTTCAAAAAAACTTATTTTCCATCCTCTAAATGGTTTATTTATATCCTCTAGCTCAATGTAGTTAGCGCCACCATTGTCACTAGTAAATATGATTAAAGTCTTACCATAAATTTTTAAATCTTTTAGTTTTTGTATTATTTTTCCTACACTTCTATCTAAAGATCTAATCATTCCAGAGTAAACTTGAAGATTATGCCCAGGCATATGGCTCATTTGTTCTACATCATCTCTTAATGCTTGAAGAGGATTATGAATTGCCCAGTGACTCAAATATAAGAAGAAAGGTCTATTTTGATTCTTTTCAATTACCTTTAGAGCTTCATCAGTATAGTAATCAGTTACATATTTATCAGGTTCAAAAAAATCTCCTCCATTAAATTGAGCAGCATATTGGCCACTGGACCAAACCATCTTATCGATACTTGTATCAAATTTAGCGTTTACTACCTGAGGATGGTCTTCTGGTAAATAATATGAACCTGCTAAAGATAAAGAATCAACGAAACCCTGGCTTTGTGGGTCCATTCCACTTGCATGGCCAAGGTGCCATTTTCCAATATGAGCAGTGTAATAACCTGCATCTTTTAAAATTTCAGCAATAGTAATCTGCTCAGATGGCATACCCTGATCCAAAAAAGGAGGTAAATTCATTGCTAAATCTTTATCAATTCTTGATCTCAATTCAGAGTCATCTTCTTCTGCTAACCAAGTCAGAACTGTCCTTCCTGCATCAGGAACAGGCGTAAATTCAAATCCAAACCTTGTTGCGTACCTTCCAGTCATTATTGAAGCTCTTGAAGGAGCACAAGTAGCATTTGCGGCATAGCCTTTAGAAAACCAAACACCATTAGTTGCTAAAGAATCTATATTAGGTGTTTGAAGCGACCCATCTGCAGCACCGCCATTATGCAAAGAGATGTCGTTGTAACCCATGTCATCTGCCAAAATCAAAATAATATTTGGTCTAGAATCCTTTATATCTAGTTTTTCTGAAGGGCCTTCAGTCCAATTAGTGGGGATGTTTTCTTGAATTGGATTTATAAAGTTCATGACCTTTGGAAGCGTCCAAACAATTATATTTACTTTGTATTCCCAAATTAAAAACCCAGAAACTAAAAGTATAGATAGAAGATAGGATACCTTTTTAATCATGCAATAAAGTCCTCTAGTTTCTTTTTTTTAAGGAGAGTACAAAAAATATGAGTAATAAAACAGTAACATAAGGAGCACCCACAGCTCCTGGAGTGACTCCATCAGAATAAATAATAGATGCTGTGAGATCTCCAGACATGACTGGATAGAGAAAAGTTCTAATTCCCCACTCAAGGATCCATAAGAGATACATTAAAGGAATAAGAGATTTATAACGAAATATAATCACCCAACAAACTGCGCAAAAAATCAATTGGGCAAATCCCCAAAGAGAAAAGAACATGTAGATCAAAGGCATAGGATCGGGATCTCCTGTTAAAAGCTTTAAATTGGCTATGGTATGCATACCATATTCCTGAAAGAACATATGAATAATAGATCTCCAAGTCATCAAGCAAACAAAAGCTATAAAGAACCATAGCGAAACTCTATTTCCCTTATATAGATTGTTAGCATTTTCTGGAAGTAGATTAAAATTTAACAACTAATTCTCCTTAATAAAATTAATCAATAAATTTGATAACTCTTCTGGTTTAGTCCATTGGTAAAAATGACCTCCTCCTATATGTGGAGCACTTTTTGCATTTGGGCACATTTGTAAAACATCCTGCTCAATTCCATTCGTAACAGGATCATTACCTGCAAATACACTTAAAAAAGGCTTTTCCCATGTTGAGAAAAACTCCCTTGCTTTTCTTTGTTCTTCGAGAGATTCATCGGGAATAGTCGGCACATGACTTGGCATAGCTCTTGGACCCATTTTATAACTTGGATCTGGAAAAGGCGCTTCATACGCTCTTGCTATATAAGTCTTAAATGGAGATGAGCTATATTTACCAATTAATATAAATACATAATTCAAAATCAATGAAATAAAGGACCTCTTTTCTAATTGCATAGATTGAATGAAGCCTATTGGAAGATCTTCAGTATCCCAACAAAATTTCTGCCAATACATAAATTTAAGTCCAGGGTGATTTTCGCTACTATCCATTTTGCTTACTTCCTTAGCCATAGATAAAGGATGAAGTTTTATATTGCTAGATCTGAATGCCTCTATTTCTTCTATTACTTCTTTAGGCACCTCAGGATTATAAGGAAGGCCTGTGTTGCCCATAGAAACTCTTAGGAACCTATCTGGTTCTCTTGCAACCATTCTAAGTCCTATTAAACCTCCCCAATCTTGACCGAAGAAAGTTACGTCTTGAAAATCATTAGCATTTAACCAATCCATCATCCAATCTACCTGGTTTTGATAGCTATAATCTTCTCTAGAAGCTGGCTTATCAGACTTGCCATACCCAGGAAGGTCAGGAGCAATTACTCTTATTCCAGCAGAAGTCAAAAAAGGTATCATCTTAGAATAAAGATAGCTCCAAACTGGCTGTCCATGCATTGCTAACAATAGTGGGCCTTCTTTGGGGCCTTCATCAATATGATGGATACGTAATTCACTTCCATCTTTAGTTTTTATATTCGTATAGTTTGGTTCAAAAGGAAAATCCGTTAATCCCTCAAACCTTTCATCTGGTGTTCTTAGAATTTTCATAATTACCTCTCCTTCATTAATAACTCTTTGCAGCCTGTGTCTTCAAATAAGTCTAATATTCTTTCTTGGTCCATTTCAGCAAGAGAGTAAAACTCTTGGTTAATCCACTGAAGACATTTACCTTGATAATTAAAGGTTTTTTGCTTCCAAGTTGATCCATCAATTTCTGCCTCCCAAGTCTCCTCTCCTCTTTCTAAAGCTTTGCTGTTAGCCAATAAAGCAGGAACATAGACATGTCCGATTTCCTTTAATAAAGATTTCATGCTTTCAGGAAGAGATTCTAATTTTTTCCATGGGCTTCTGTCAGGATCGATCCCTGATAAGTCTTCCATGCTATTTATCCATGCCACAGTTCTCAAAGAAATTTCATGAGCTATTGCTCTAGATGTTGGATCCAATCCTATTAATTGGGTCAACTGGCCATAAATAGCAAAGTCAGCAGAACTTGGTCTATAGCCAAATAAAAAGGGTAAATTACTAAAATGAGTTTCCATAATTTTAAGGAAACGTTTATAACTATTTTCAATAATGGGGGCAGTGGTATCATTTGAGCCTACAACCCAAAGTCTCTCAATCTGTCTTGAACCTATTCCCTCTTTAAATAGTTCCCAAACATCATCTGTTAAGTCAACTTTATGATTTAGAGGAAGAATAGAAGAGGCATTATCTGCATCCTCTTTAAAATGCCATCGATAATGGAACATATATTTAGTAACCCACTCATCACCAAAATCTTCAAGAAGATAGTTTAAGAAGCATAGAGCGGGATCTTCAGGTATGACACTTCTTCCATCAAAATCGTCTTCTAACTTCCTAATAATGGGCGTTGAATCCGTTACAGTCTGGAGCTCTCCCATTTCATTCCTCATAATAAAAGTAGGAAGCAGAACAGGTTTGGGTGGTTTTATTCCTAATTCTGCAAAAGCTCCACCTTCTTCTAAAAGTTCGCTAGGATTCCCCCAAATAATTTTATAAGGAATACGCCTATATCGAAGTAAGGCAATCATTTTTCTTGTGTAGGGAGAAGGAGGAGCTCCTATCAAAGTTATTAGTTCTTTTTTAAGCATTGTCTTTTAATCAAGAATCATCTAACGAAGTTTCTATATTTAACTGACCTTCTAAACCTGCAACTCTGTGTTGTGCGCTCTCTATGTAATCGGGATCAGTAATCATCTTTAACATTGCTTTTCTTGAAGGATACATAGCCACAGCTACTTGATCCCATAAATCTTCTACTTCTCCAAGCATTAACCTCTCAACATTCGCACCAAATATAGGTTTACCTCCAACCTTTTCAAGGTGACCTACAACTTCTTTTCCGTATATTGCGTAAGCTTCTTTGCCAGTTAAATCTGTTTCTCTTTTATCTGGATACTCGGCCTTTTCTTTAAATTTGAGAAGATTTACCATAAAAATTTGTTTATCTTCTTCTTGATCATTGAATCCTTCCATCTGACTCTCATTTGGCATAACTGCGTTTTTTACTTCCATAATATTTCCTTCTAGGTTATTTAATATATATTACATACATTAAAAGGATTAGTAATGGATAAAAATTTACAGGTATTAATTAAAAGCTTGCCTAAAGATAAGCTTTCAAGTGATAACTACGAGCTAGTTGAAAGTAATCTGCCAAATATAGATGAAAATGAGGTTCTTGTTAAAACTATTTCCTTTGCTATTACTGCAGGTACAAGAGCAGGGCTTCAAGGTAGTGCTAGCTATGCAGGGGCTCCAAAAGCAGGAATAGTAATGAATAGCACTGGTATAGGAGAAATAGTAGAAAGCAAGAATGAAGATTTTCCTATTGGCAAAAAAGTATTAACAATGACCGGGTGGCAATCTTACTCTGCACAAAAACCAGAATCTCTAACATTGCTGAGAGACAATGTTGACCCTTCTCTATACCTCGGACCACTAGGAATTAATGGTTTAACGGCCTATTTTGGTTTATTGGAAATAGGAAAGCCTAAAGAAGGTGAAACAGTAATGATTTCTGCTGCTGCAGGATCCGTTGGACATCTAGTAGGACAAATAGCAAAGATTAAAGGATGCAAAGTTATAGGGGTCTGTGGAAGTGATGAAAAATGCAATACTTTGGTTGAAGAATTAGGTTTTGATTCGGCAGTTAATTACAAGGATGCAAACTATAGGCAGAATCTTAAAGAAGCCACTCCAAATGGTGTTGATATTTATTTTGATAACACTGGCGGTATGATTCTGGGTTCAGCTTTATTTCGGTTAAATCCAGGTGGAAGAATAGCTTGTTGTGGTGTTGTTTCTCAGTACGATACAAGCTCTCCTGAATCCGGTCCAAAAGGAATACCTGGACTACTAGTAAACAAAAGTATAAGGATGGAAGGTTTTTTAGTGTTTGATTTTGCAGCAAAGTATGAAGAAGCAACGTCAGAAATTATTGAATGGATAGAGTCAGGTAAATTAAAAGTCTTAACAGATGAGGTGCATGGCTTAGAGTCTGCTCCTGAAGCTTTTGTAGATCTGTTATCAGGAGGTAATATCGGAACAAGGATAGTCTTATTGAATAATTAAAAAAGGGGAAAAAATGAAATATAGAAGATTAGGAAAATCAGGATTAAAAGTTTCAGAATTATCTTTTGGTTCTTGGGTGACCTTTAATAAACAAGTAGATTCTAAGTTAGCTGAGAAGATGTTTGGAATCTGTTTTGATGCAGGAATTAACTTTTTTGACAATGCTGAAGGTTATGAAGCTGGTGAATCTGAAGTAGTTATGGGCAATGCTTTAAAGTCGTTAAACAGACCAAGAGATAGTTACTGCGTTTCATCAAAAGTTTTTTTTGGTTCCAATAAAAGCCCTACGCCAACCCAAATTGGACTTAGTAGAAAGCATGTTACAGAAGCATGCCATCAAGCCATGAAGAGACTGCAGGTGGACTATTTGGATCTTTATTTTTGTCATAGAGCTGATCCTGAAACACCTATCAGCGAAACAGTATGGGCAATGCATAATCTAGTGACCCAAGGAAAAATACTCTATTGGGGTACATCTGAATGGACAGCTGATGAAATTTCTCAAGCTTATGAATTTGCATTTGAAAATAACCTAACTCCACCAACAATGGAACAACCTCAATATAATTTGTTGGATAGAAAAAGGTTTGAAATGGAATATGCTCCAATTTTTGAAAAGTATGAAATGGGAACTACTATTTGGTCTCCTTTGGCATCTGGAGCTCTTACTGGAAAATATCTAGAAGGAATACCTGAAGGGTCAAGAGCATCTTTAAAAGGTTATGAATGGTTAAAAAAACATATGATTGAGTCTGATAGAGGAAAAGCCAGAATGGAAAAAGTTTATAAATTTATACCTATAGCAGAAGAATTAGGTACAAATTTAACTAAGCTCGCAATAGCTTGGTGTCTATTAAACGATAATGTTTCAACTGTAATATTAGGAGCCTCCAAACCTGAACAACTCAAGGAAAATTTAGAATCTTTAGAGGTGATGCCTCTATTGACTGAAGAAGTCCAAAAGAAACTATCTTCTATTTGATATCGAGCCTAAGTTCAAAGTCTATAGGTCCAGTGGAATTATGCTCTTCAAGCATTGATTTTAAGCTAGCTATCAAGTTATCTGGCATTTCGGATGTCTTTCTTAAATTCATATCAACATGAGCCAAAACATGTTCACTAAAGGAGGACACATTACCTGATTCATCCACAATGATCCCAGCATAATGGATTAATTTTGAATTGATTTTTATTAACCTAAAATATGGCGTCCCTTTCTCTCCTTCTAGAAGCTCCTTTAAATACCTAATATTGGATTCAAGGGTAAATGAAGAAAAACCATCATTAAAGTAATCATTAGAAAAGCCCATTTCTTGATAGAAGTTATGACATCCATCCTCAAATATGTGCTGATAGTAGACAACATTCATATGATTATTCATATCACACATGTCTCTAGTTACTAAAACCGAAGTTCCTTTGGAGGGGAATTTTTCTATCATATAAGTCCTTTTATTTTTAAATGTTATGTTTCTTTAGAATCTTCTTCAAGCTTATCGCCCATTTTATTTACTGTGCTTTGCATTACATTAATCCTGGTCTGAAATTCTTCTATTGATTTATT
>Ga0208261_1000055_pt1 | contig 43525 bp, 37 predicted proteins | sample Knorr_S7_td_DCM__FD_185595 | JGI IMG/M metagenome (GOLD analysis project Ga0208261, IMG submission 185595) | Marine microbial communities from Southern Atlantic Ocean transect - Knorr_S7_td_DCM_ad_131m_LV_B (SPAdes) (version 3) | ecosystem: Environmental > Aquatic > Marine > Oceanic | place...
AAAACACATTTGAGTAGCCATGTAGCCTTTTAGGCCACTTTCGTAGATCATTTCCTGTTTTTTCAGCAAGGAGTCGGCTAGCGCAGATTCAGGAATTGAAGGATGCCCATCAGGGTATGAGCCGATTCCAACAGTTTTAATTTTGGGATTTTTGTCTAAGAACGAACGAAGCAGGCCAGGTGCATCAGTAAAAGGTCCGCGTTGATCAGCATCTCCGCCGATAATAAAAACTGTTTCTATTCCTAGAGCTTCGATACGTTTGACAATTTGAGTCACGTGTTCTTCGCTCTCAACCATTCGCGCTGCAAAATGGGGGATGGTTGAGTGACCTTTGTCTAAAAAGTTTTCACAAAGCTCAAGAGTTGCTTCAATGTCTTTGGCAGGTGAACAAGTTATAGAAATCGTAGATGATTGAGGTAGGTATTCTCCTTGTTCGTGAACATTTTTTAATGGGATTAGCTCGTAGGTCATTTCCTCAAGAAGTCTGAGCTGAGTGGATTTATTATTAGTCTTATTAGTTAATTTTTTTTGATTAGATTTCATTCAACTAAGTCCAACAATCTCACCGTTTTCGTCAATGTCTATACCAGCTGCTGCCGGAGTTTTGCCCAGTCCAGGCATTGTTCTCATTTCCCCGCAGATCGGATAAACAAAACCAGCTCCAATTGAAGCTCTGACTTCTCTTACGGGCAAAGTCCATCCAGTTGGTGCACCTTTTAATGATGCATCTGAAGAAACGGATAGATGTGTTTTAGCTATACATACTGGGAGGTTTCCAAAACCATTTCCGGTGTAGGAGTCAATTTGTTTTGTAGCAGCACTTGAAAATTCAACATTTTCCGCTCCGTAGACTTTAGTTGCAACAGTTTTTATTTTTTCTTTTATGTCCATTTCATCTGGATATAAGACTGAGAAATTAGTTTTTTCTTCAGTGGCTTCAGCCACGACTTCTGCTAATTCGCTAGCACCCACTCCACCTTCTGAAAAATGATTAGTTATTGCACATCTAGCTCCACACTCTTCAGCTATTTCAGCGATCGCTTGCAGGTCTGCATCGTGATCTTCGGGGAAACGATTTATTGCGACGACCGGGCTAACTCCATGGATTCGAACATTTTCGATTTGTTTCCGTAGGTTTGCTCCACCTTCGTGTACTTCTTCAGGGTTCTCGGCCAATAGATCTTCAGGCAAAGGCTTTCCTGCGACTATTCGGTGATTGCCCGAATGGGCTTTTAGCCCTCTTACTGTTGCGACCAAGACAGCAGCATCTGGAGCCATTCCTGAGTAGCGACATTTTATATTGAAGAAACGTTCTGCTCCCATGTCTGCGCCAAAACCCGCTTCAGTTAATAGGAAGTCTCCGGTATGTATTCCTATTTGATCGGCGATGATTGAGGAGTTGCCTGTAGCAATATTTCCAAATGGTCCGCAATGCACTAGAGCTGGGGTTCCTTCGAGTGTTTGCATAAGATTTGGCTTAATTGCTTCTTTTAAGAGGACCGTCATTGCTCCGGCAACCTCAATGTCATCAGCTGTAATCGGAGTCATTGTTTTGTCGTATCCGACAACTATTCTGCCCATTCTTTCTCTTAGGTCCGTTAGGGAGGTACATAGAGCCAAAGCAGCCATTACTTCCGAAGCAGCGGTAATGTCAAAACCGGTCTCACGTGGGATGCCGTCTAGACGGCCACCTAGTCCAACCATTGTGTTTCTCAGGGAGCGGTCGTTTATATCTATTACGCGTCTCCAAGTGATGTTATGGATATCAAGTCCGAGTTCGTTGCCGTGAAAAAGATGGGAGTCCAACATGGCAGAACACATATTGTGAGCTGCTGTGACTGCATGCATGTCGCCAGTCAGGTGTAGGTTGAAAAGTTCCATGGGTACGACTTGCGCGTATCCTCCGCCTGCAGCGCCACCTTTAATACCAAAAGTAGGCCCAAGTGACGGTTGACGTATAGCTATAGTTGCTCGTTTTCCTATATGGGAAAAACCTTGCCCCAGTCCAACAGTTGTTGTTGTTTTACCTTCGCCTAAAGGTGTTGGTGTTATGGCAGTTACAACCACGTATTTCGCTTTGGGTTTATCGGCCATGGCGTCGATTGCTTCAAGTTTTATTTTCGCGGCACCTTCTCCGTAGAGTTCTAGAGATTTTTCAGGGATACCTGATTCTTTAGCTATGTCTGTCAATGGTTTTAGTTCTGCTTTTCGCGCAATTTCTAAATCTGAAGGAAAAGGCATTATTGCTACCTCGCTGGAATTCGATTTATAAGATGATTTATTTTAACTCTTATACCACAAAGCGGGAAAGATTCCCACAATGTGGGATACTATGCGAACTCGTCTGGTAATTCATCTTTTCTTTTTGCTATGAAATCAAGCATGGCTTCATCTATTGATTCATCAAGGGGTGGCGGTTCATAGTCATTTAGCATTTTTTTCCAAGTGGTGTTTGCTCTTTGAGCGGCATCCAGGCTTCCTTCTTCAGACCACTGTTCGTATGAGTCATTGTTTGCTATATCGGAGACAGCGAAAGCTGTCTCGAAGTTTTTCAGAGTGTGTTCAGAACCTAAGAAGTGTTGTCCAGGCCCTGTCTCTTTAATTGCATCTAAAGCTTGTCCATTTTCAGAAAGGTCGACGCCTTTTACGAAACTTGCAGCTAAACCACACTGATCCGCATCAATAATAAATTTTTCGTAGCCCATGGCAAGGCCACCTTCGAGCCAACCAGCTGAATGAAGCATGAAATTGACACCTCCTAAAATAGCTGGAATGAAGGTAGAGATACTTTCAGAAGCTGCTTGTGCATCAGGTATTTTTGAAGCACAAAGATTTCCTCCAGAGCGAAAAGGCACGCCCAAACGACGTGCTAACGCAGCCACTGTGTACAAGATGAGAGCGGGTTCGGGTGTACCAAAAGTTGGTGCACCCGTTTGCATGGACATTGACATTGCGAAAGATCCAAATACGGTCGGTGCCCCAGGATTAACCAATTGGATAAAGGTCATACCTGCTAGTGCTTCTGCAAGAGTTTGAGCTGCTACCCCAGCAACTGTTACAGGGGCCATAGCTCCTGCGACTATAAACGGACTAATAACTGTTGCTTGATTTGAACGAGCGTAAACCTCTGCCGCTCCGAGCATTGATGCATCCCAACACATGGGTGACGAAGCATTAATAAGGCTTGTCATTACTGTGTTTTGCTTTAAGAACCCATCACCAAAAACCATTTCGGCTAAAGCAACAGAATCTTGAGCCCTTTCGGGTGCAGTAACTGAACCCATAAAAGGCTTGTCACTATATTTCAAATGTGAATAAACCATATCAAGGTGTCTTTTACTGACAGGTATATCTACAGGTTCTACAATAGTTCCGCCTGAATGGTGGAGGTGTGGGCTCATATATGCGAGTTTCACGAAATTTCTAAAATCTTCGATATTTGCGTAACGACGACCATTATCTAAGTCGAATGCAAAAGGGGATCCATAAGCTGGCACAAGTACAGTTGCGTCTCCCCCAATTTGAACATTATTAGAGGGGTTGCGTGCATGTTGAATGTATGAAGAAGGCGCAGAGTTAGTTACTATTTCCCTGCACATACCTTTAGGAAATCGAACACGTTCTCCATCGATAGTTGCTCCAGCATTTTTAAACAATTCCAAAGAAGAGGGATAATCACGAAAATCAATTCCTACCTCTTCAAGAATAACTTCAGCATTGTTTTCAATTATTTCAAGACCCTCTTCTGACATGATTTCATAGGGTGGAATAGTCCGGGTTAAATAAGGAGTTGAACTAGTTGTTGATTCTTCTCGGGCGGCTCTTCGAGCTTCCCTTCCCCCTGCTCTTCTACGTGAAGGCTGATCTGTCATTTAATTTCTTTCTCTAGTACGTCTATTTTTTCTTTTAGGTTTTATCGAATCGGTTTTTTGAGGTAAATCTACATATGAACTAAGGAACGGGTAGTCAGCACTTTTGTGAGGTATAGCCATAGCTTCTACAAAGTGATCTTGAAAAGCAACCTCTGTCGCAATTTCAATTTTTTCAATCTCATCAACTAAAGTTTGGATTTCCTTTCTTGACGACTTAGAAAGTAATGCCATGACAGCTCCAGAACCTGCAGCGTTACCAACTGAAGAAACTTTTTCTTTTTTGCAATCTGGTATCAAACCTAGAACTGTCGCTCTAGTGGTATCTATATGACTACCAAATGCACCTGCAAGCTGTATTGAATCAATTTGATCAGTTTCCAAATAGTCCATTAACAGTCTTACACCGGCATAAAGAGCTGCTTTTGCTAGTTGAACTGCTCTCACATCATTTTGCGTTACAGAGATAGTTTTTCCTCCATCAGGAGACTTGTATAAGACATATGAAAAAGTTCGACCATCAGGTTCTATATATTCAGAAGTATTTGTTCCTTCGCCTCCTATAACCCCATCTGCAGTCATTAATTTAGCTAAAAGCAACTCAGCAACTACCTCTATTATTCCCGAACCGCAAATTCCGGTGACTCCGGTTTTCTTGGTTGCATCCGAAAAACCTTCTTCATCAGACCATGGCTCTATACCTATGACTTTAAAACGAGCTTTTCCATTTTCAGGACTTATCCTCACCCGCTCTATAGCTCCGGGAGTAGCTCTTTGGCCACTACTTATTTGAGCGCCTTCGAAGGCAGGACCTGTAGGACTTGATGCGGCGAGTATTCTTCCTTTTCCAGCTAAAAGAATCTCTGCATTTGTACCAACATCCACTACTAGATTAATTCCATCTGCTTTTTGAGGTTTAGTCGCCAAAAGCACTCCTGCAGTATCAGCTCCGACATGACCGGCTATGCAAGGAAGTACATGAACTCTGGTTGCAGGATTGGCTTGAATAGACAAATTATTAGCAGTTGTATCTATTGCTTTGTCCTCGAACAAAGTAAATGGTGCAACACCCAAAGGAGTTGGATCATAGCCTAGAAATAAATGGTGCATTATTGGATTTCCAACCAAAGTGATCTCAAAGACATCTTCGCGATTAGTGTTTGAATTGTCACATAACTCACCAACAAGGTCATTGAGCGAATCTTGAACCACTTCTGTTAGCTCATTTTCAGCACCTTTATTCATCATCACATATGAAACTCTGCTCATTAGATCTTCCCCAAAACGAATTTGCGGATTCATAACTCCGGCACTCGCTAAAACTTCACCCGATAGAAGGTCACATAAATGCCCTGCAATAGTTGTTGAACCCACATCAATAGCTATTCCAAATATTTGATCTTTAAAGCCTGGCCAAACTGCAACTAATGATTTTCCGTCTCTAACTACTGCTGTATAAGTTCCATCAGAAGCAGGCAGATCATTTTCTTCAATTTCGTTGGTCAAGTTACTTAAACCCCATTGTTCTTGCAAGGAGAGAAATAGCGAATCAAAAGAATCGGTATCAATTTCCTTTTCGATTTCTACAAAATGTAAAGAGATCAAAGGTTCAATAATAAGGTCACTGAGATCCACCGTTTTTCTAACAATCTGTTTATGTATATGGCTGTCCGGTGGAATATCTATTACCAGATCTCCAAGTATTTTTGCTGAGCAAGCAAGCCGTCTGTTTTCCCCAACCTCTTTATGGCCCTTGTAGTTGACCTCCAAATCACCAGGGGTGCTGATGTTGTCTTCATGTGCATTTATTTTATGTTTTGCAAACTCACCGAAAGCTGGTTCGATTTGACAGCGACCACAAATACCACGACCTCCACAAACTGAATCAAGATCAACCCCAAGTTTTCTGGCTGCTTCTAGAAGGGTTAGACCGTTTTCAAAGTAGTCGCGGTGACCAGATGGAGTAAAAACTACAAGACTTTTTTCTTCACTGCTTTCCATAGGATTCGATGTTTCTTTTGGTTTATATTTAACTTCTTCTGCGCCCACTTCTTCTTGTTCTAGCGGATGCATCTGGGTCTCGGTTTGTTTCTATCCATGATGCACAATTTGCATCTTGTCCAGAAAGAACATCCGCAGCTTGAATAGCGGTTTTCACTTCATCATGAAGGGGATTCATGATAGCGGAAGTCATTCCATGCGAAATAGCCATAGATAAAAAGGCTCCTGTAATAGCATGACGATTGGGAAGTCCGAAACTTACATTAGAAGCGCCACATGTTGTATTTACGCCGAGTTCCTCCCTCAGCCGCCTGACTAAAGTGAAGACTTGATTTCCCGCATCTGCCATAGCACCTATGGGCATGACCAAAGGATCTACCACGACATCATGGGCTGGAATCCCATGGTCTGCAGCCCTTTCGACTATTCGTTTCGCGACCATAAATCTTATGTCAGGGTCTTCAGAAATTCCCGTTTCGTCATTAGAAATCGCCACAACAGCTGCTCCACTAGTTGCTACTAAAGGTAGAACCCTTTCGAGAACCTCTTCTTCACCAGTCACTGAATTAATTAACGGTTTTCCTTCATATACAGATAAACCTGCCTCAAGAGCCTCAATTATTGATGAATCTATGGAAAGAGGAACATCAGTAACTGCTTGAACAGTTTTTATAGCCTTTGCGAGTAAAGCAGGTTCGTCTGCAAGAGGTATTCCAGCGTTTACATCAAGCATGTGTGCACCTGCTTCAACTTGAGCGACGGCATCTGCTTCAACTCGACTAAAATCATCATTCTTCATTTCTTCGGCAAGAAGTTTCCGACCTGTCGGATTGATTCGTTCGCCAATCATCACAAAAGGCCGTCCAAAGCCAATAACTACTTCTTTCGAAGCTGAGCTAATTACCGTCTGAGTCATTTTTCTCCTTTAGGTAATGGTTTTCTCGTCATCACCTTCAACACCACCTTGCTTTACAAGTATTTCGAGTCTCTCAGCAGGATAGTTTTCTTCTATTTTTGTAGCCTCTTTTGCAACTGCTTCTGCCATATCTCCTTCGCAGGCAAAAGTTTTTCTGTTCCATTGAGCAATATAGCTATCTGTATCAGTTAAACCTGCCACAGCTGCAGCGCGATCAATCGCATGTTGAAAGCGTGCTTCTAGAAGTGCTTTTTCTCTTACACGTCCCTCTTGAGCGGTTACCTGGGCTGGTATATCACGCCAGTAAATAGTGATTAGTTTCGGAGGCATTTAGCTCAACTATTTTCTGAAACCAAGTCATTTAATTTAGACTTGTTCTGATTTTGGCTTAATGAAATTATTTCAGGCTCTAAATCGCCATAACCAGTTTTTTTAATAACCAATTCTAAGTCCAACTTTTTTGCAGCTTCACGAGCCAAGTTTTCGAGTTCAGGGTTGTCGGTTTGTGCTAAATAAACGACTTGAGTGTAATTACCAAAGTATTCATCTAGAAGTTCTGGATGAGTATCTAGCCAAAGAGCTTTTATCACTAATCGTTCAAAGTGCTTAACTAGAAAATCTGTCAAGTAAAAAGAGCCAATGTTGTTTTCTTGAAGATCTGCAAAGTTATCTCTGCCTGCAAAAAACTCATAACAATGAGCCCCTGAAAGCCTTTTTAAACCAAATTTTTCACAAACTTTGTCAACTTTCCCACCAGTTCCACAGTCTGCATAACCTACGAAAATTTCGTCATAGTCAGTCGAAGTTTTCAAAATTCGCTCCTCTAAAGCGGCAGGAATTTTATCCGGAGAGTTGTGGTAAGAAGCAGGTAAACATTCGACTTCTATATGTTCGAGATTATTTATAGAAAGAACCTCAGAGAGCTCGCGTACGAGTGCACCGCAAGCAATTATTAGAGTTCTTTTATGAGGCGGCATCGCTTGGTCTCAGCACAATTTGGGAAATTAAGCAGATGCGAGTGCTCGACGCTCGGCTATTAATCTTTGTGCTGTATCAGCAGCCACAGCTGCATCACGGCAGTATGCATCAGCACCTATAGCATCACCAAATTCTTCATTTAGTGGAGCACCACCAACAATTACAAGATATTCCTCTCTTAAACTTTTTTCTTCGAGAGTTTCAATAACTACCTTCATATAAGGCATCGTTGTTGTTAAAAGAGCAGACATGCCAAGAATGTCAGGTTTGTGTTCATCTAAGGCACCAAGAAATTCTTCGACGTCTGTATTAATGCCCAAATCTATAACTTCGAATCCGGCGCCTTCAAGCATCATTCCTACGAGATTCTTGCCAATATCGTGAATGTCGCCTTTCACTGTCCCAATTACAACTTTCCCAATAGGTTCGGCTCCTGTCTCTGCTAAAAGAGGACGAAGAATAGCCATCCCTACCTTCATTGCATTTGCAGCCAGAAGAACTTCAGGTACAAACAAGATTCCGTCACGGAAATCTTCTCCAACTATCTTCATTCCAGCTACTAAAGCTTCGTCAAGGACTTTTTTCGCATCCCAATCTCTGGACAATAGAATTTCGGTTCCTTCACCTATTTCCTCACCTAATCCGTCATAAAGGTCATCATGCATTTGTGCAACCAAATCTTCGTTAGAAAGACTTGATAGATCTATGTCGTCAATTTCAGACAAGTCATTTTCTTCGCTCATTTGAACTCCGATCTGTGATCAAAAACCTTATTTTCCATTATGCGGGAAACCCCTATATCCTATAAATCTAACAATTAATGACACGAAGATCCATCTTTGTCTGTTTCTTCCCGCATAGCGGTAAATTAATTTTTTTCCATAAATTGAAAGGGCTAAATGTCGAAAGTCCAAAGTATTGATAGGGCTTTTTTACTTCTGCAGGAATTAGCAGAAAAATCAGGCGGGATAAGCGATTTGTCGCGACGAGCGGGTCTGCCAACTTCAACAGTTGCGCGTCTGCTAAATGCACTTGAAGATTCAGAAGTTGTAGAGAGAATCGATGATGGTTATGAGTACAGACTTGGTCCAAGAATTCTTCAGATGGCAACTAAATCAAATAAAGATGAAACTCTTTTAGCTTTAGCTAGACCTCACATGGTTCATTTGGTGGATCAATTATTTGAGAACACAGGTTTATCAATACCGTCAGGATACGAGGTTCAGTATGTTGGGCAAATCAACTGTGCTAATCCAGTTCAAATACGAGATTGGACTGGAACTCGTATTCCAATGCATGTCGTTCCATCAGGCTTAGTGGTTCTAGCACATTGGCCCAAAAAAGCTGTTAAGGGATTTTTAGATAGAAAGCTTGATCGCTATACGCCCAATACCGTAGTTAACAAATCTGAGATTATGGAACGTTTGGAAAAGGTTAAGGAAGATGGTCATTGCTGGTGTTTAGAGGAGTTCTCAGAAGGCATAAATTCAGTTGCCGCTCCAATTTTTTCTGAAGACGGGAACATTTTAGGGGCATTACATGTTCATGGCCCGAGTTATCGATTTCCTGCTACTTCTATGAAAAAAATTGTTTCTGATCTAGTAATTACACAAGCAGAAAAAATGAGTAAAGAGCTGCAAAACAAAAAATAAACTAATGCCGAATCGAATGTATACCCGATTAATTAGGTAACATTTCACGTCCGGATCATTAGGTTTTTGAAAAATTTTAAAATTTATTTTAATAAATTGTTCCGAAGTTAATTAGGAGTAAGAGTGAGCGATTTTCCTGAGAATGCAAAAGTAGTAGTAATAGGAGCCGGAATAGTCGGCAACTGTTTAGTAGGGCATTTATCCGATTTAGGGTGGACAGATATTGTTCAAATAGATAAAGGACCTTTGCCGAACCCCGGTGGTTCAACCGGCCATGCGTCAAACTTTATTTTTCCAGTTGATCACAATAAAGAAATGGCTTTTTTGACAGCTGAATCACAGCAACAATATGGAGACCTTGGTTTACAAAATGTTCCAGGTGGAATAGAAGTAGCTCGCGATGAGGTCCGTCTTGAAGAATTCAGGAGAAGGATGACGTCAGCTAAAGCTTGGGGTATTGAGTCTGAGTTATTAACACCTGATCAAGTTAAGGAATTAGTTCCTTTTATCAACGAGGAAATTATTATCGGAGGATTTTACACCCCTGGTGTTTCTGTTGTTGATTCGTTAGAAACTGGAACCCAAATGAGATTAAGAGCTCAGGATGGTGGGAACTTAGAAGTCTTCGCAAATACCGAAGTTTTGGATATAGAAACAACTGAAGATCAGATCGGTATTAAAAAGGTAAGTGCTGTAGTTACTAGCAGAGGTCGAATTGAGGCGGAATATGTCGTTATCGCCTGTGGAGTTTGGTCAGATCGCGTAGCAAATATGGCGGGAGCGACAATTCCTTTGACACCAGCGGTGCATCAAATGGCTGATGTCGGACCGATAGATGTACTGGCGGAAACCAATAATGAAATTGGTTATCCAATTGTTCGTGATATGGATACTTTCTGTTATGAGCGTCAGACGGCAGGCTCAATGGAAGTTGGTTCATATGCTCATAGGCCAATACTTCACCATCCAGATTCAATACCATCTAATGAAGAGGCAGCTCTATCTCCAACAGAATTACCACTTAGCCAAGATGATTTTGACCCGCAGATGGAACAGGCGATTGAGTTGATGGACATGCTAGGTGATGCGGAAATAAAATACGCGATTGATGGTCTCTTGTCTTTAACTCCGGATGCTATGCCGGTACTAGGGGAAACAGTTGAAGTAGAAAACTTATGGTCAGCGGCGGCTGTTTGGGTTAAAGAGGGGCCGGGAATAGCTCAACTTGTTGCAGAGTGGATGACATATGGATATCCACATCTTACTGATCCTCATGGTTCTGATATAGCTCGTTTATATCCCGAAGAGCGAGATTATGAACACGTCTGTGCACGTGCCTCAGAACATTTCAACAAAACTTACGGGATTGTTCATCCTGGAGAACAGTGGGAAAGCAATAGAGGAAAAGCAAAAAGTCCTTTTTACTCACGAGAAGAAGAATTGGGAGCAGTTTTTTTCGAAGCACGTATCTGGGAACGTCCGCAATGGTATGAACACAACGCACAATTAGTTGAAAAGTATGGAATTCAGGAACGCGAAACAGAGTGGGACAGTAGGTGGTGGTCTCCCATAATTAATGCGGAACATTTGGCTCTTCGAGAGAATGTAGGAATGGTTGACCTAAGTGCATTTCAAATTTTTGATATCACAGGATCGGGTGCCATTGAATTCGCCGAATATCTAGCAGTTAATAAAATTGATGTCCCAGTAGGTAGGGCTGTATACACACCTTGGCTTACACAAAATGGGGGTTTCCACTCGGATCTAACCATGATGCGTCTTGGAGAAAATCATGTACGTGTTGTTACTGGCGCTTTTGATGGCGGTCGAGATTCTTTTTGGATGCGTAAACACATGCCGAGAGACGGTTCGGTAACTGTTGTAGATAAAACCAGAGAGATTTGCACAATAGGACTATGGGGTCCTAAAGCACCAGAAGTTTTACAGCAGTTAACAAATCTGGATTTATCTCAAGAGGGTTCTCCATACGGTCATGTGATTGATGGAGAGGTTGCAGGAGTTGAATGTAGCCTTTTCCGAATTTCATACGTAGGAGATACAGGATGGGAAATTTACACATCTTGGGAAGAAGGACCAATTTTATGGGATGCACTCTGGGAAACAGGTCAAGAACACGGGATAGTTCCAGTTGGCATTGGCGTTTATGGTCTCACGGGCAGAATGGAAAAGAGTTACAGGTTGATGGGCGCAGAACTTGAATCTGAGTACAACCCAGTTGAAGCCGGTTTAGCAAGACCAAAAGTAAAAGCAGCTGATTTCATTGGTAAAGACGCTTACTTAAAAATGCGTGACGAAGATCCAGCTGCCATTCTTTGCACTCTAACTGTTGAAGATTTAACTGATTCGCAAGGAAGGAAACGTTATATGCAGGGTGGTAATGAGCCAATTCTTACCCTTGATAATGATCGTATTGTCGATTCAAAAGGTCGAGTTTCACGAGTTACAACAGCTGGAAATGCCCCATCGGTGGGGAAACATGTTTTGATGTCATATCTTCCTCCTGAATATGCGGTTGAAGGGACCAAATTACAGGTCATGTATATGAATGAGTTTTTTCCTGTGGAGGTTGCAGTGGCAGGATCTGGAGGAATATTTGATCCAGATGATTTAAGGATGAAGGGCTGATCTGAATTGAAAATTCTTGTTTGTGTTAAACGAGTGCCAGCACCTGGAGCAAGAATAAATGTTACAGAAGATGGATTTGAAGTAGATTCTACGCATTTGGGATTTACAACAAGTCCTCATGAAGAGTGTGCTGTAGAAGAAGCAGTCCAAATAGCAGAAGTTCATGACGGTGAAGTTACTGTAATAACACTGGGGCCTGAAGCTGCTGAAGAACAACTTAGATATGCCGCAAGTGTTGGTGTTAATAATTTGGTTCTTTTGCCTATAGATGAAGTCGACTGGGATCCACAGAGAACAGCGGATGCATTAACTAAGGCAATTACTGAAATCGAAATTTCAGAAGGTGCATTTGATTTAATTCTCTTCGGTAACGAATCAGCAGACTCAGGAGGTTTCCAAGTAGGTATACGTGTTTCGCATCAGTTGGGAAGACCAATTGTTAATGGAATTAAAAATATTGAAATATCAGATAGTGAAGTAGAAGCTCATAGAGAAATTGATGGTGGATTCGAAGTATATAAATTGCCACTACCGGCAGCTTTAGGTGTCAAAGAAGGAATAAATTTGCCTCGGTACCCGACAATGAAGGGTCGGTTGGCTTCAAAGAAAGCAGAACTTAAAACGTTAGAATTTTCAGCCGAAAACGGGGGCCAAAAAAGAAGTAAACTTCATCGTCCGCAAGAGCAAGTTAGCGAAACAGTTATTTTAGGAACAGGCCCCGAAGCAGCACCTGCGATTGTTGACCTTTTAGAAGAATTGGGTGTACTCCAATGACACTTTTAGTTCTGTGCGACCATGATCGCGGTGTAGTTTCAGATTCAGCATATGAAGCTTTAACTTTTGCAAAACCTATTTCTGATAGTGAAAATATTTCCTTACAAGCAGTTCTTATTGGTCAAGGAGCTGAAGAAGCAGCCAAATCGATTATTTCTTTTGGCGTCGAGACAGTAAATATTGCGACCCATGAATGTTTAACCGATTATGGGCCAGAGATTTGGGGCGAGGCGGTAAAACAGATTGCAAATGAAAATGCAGCAAAAATTATTGTTTCTTGCGGCACTGATCGGGGCAACGAAGTTTTAGCCCATGTAGCCGCCCGTTTAGAGATGCCATTTCTGGCTAATTGTCGAAACATTCAAATAGAGGGAAATTCATCCTCAGCAACAAGAATTCAGTGGGGTGGCTCACTACTCGAAGACGTAACATCAAATGCAGAAGTACAAATATTTTCAGTTGAACATCATTCGACAGATCCTCAACCTCTGTCCGCTTCTGGAGATGGGAGAATCGTAAATTTCGAACCTGATTTAGATTCTCAGTTAACAAGGACACTTGTAGTAGATCGCGTTGTGCGAACACATGGGATTACGTTAACCACTGCACCAGTCGTAGTTGGTGGAGGAAGAGGCGTTGGATCCGCAGAAGGATTTGCTTCACTTGAAGAACTCGCAGAAGAAATTGGCGGGGTGGTAGGTTGCTCACGTGCTGTAACCAACAACGGTTGGCGCCCTCACAGCGACCAGGTAGGTCAGACTGGAACTCGAATTGCACCAGAAATTTATATTGCCAGCGGTATTTCCGGAGCAATTCAACACTGGGTAGGTGCAATGGCAGCGAAAAATATACTTGCAATAAACACTGACCCTGAAGCAAATATGGTTACTAAAGCAGGGTATGCAGTTTTAGGCGACCTTCATGAAGTGATACCAGCTATTACGGCTGAACTTCGCAATCGTCGAAACTCTTAGCCAATTCAAACTTTTATTGAATGTTCTTTTCTCTATTCATATTTCTAACGAATACACCGGATCGCGGTTTAGGCATTAGGTAAGAAGACTTGGGTGGCATTAACTCGCCTGCTTCTGCAACATCCATTAGATTTTTGACGTTCAACGGGTGCATGATAAACCCCACCCATGAATCCTTATCACACCTATCTTTAACAACATTTACCCCTAGTGGTCCTGGTACGTAATCGATTAATTTATGAGTTCCAGGATTAACAACTCCAAAAATAGGAGAAAGTATGTGTTTCTGTAATCTTGCAACATCAAGTTGATCAACCAAATTCTTCTCATTAGATTTGGGAAGAATCATTCGGTAGCTTTGACCACCTAAATATAACCCAACTTCCCCAACTCTCTCAGGTGAAAAATCGTCCGATTTTTCTATTTCACAGACTGAACTAATTGCTTTCAATAGTTCATTACTACTTCTGCCTTCAATGTCACCTACTCTTCGATGAAAGGGGAGAACCAACATTTCATCATCGGGAAAAAGTACCGCAAGCGTAGATTCTAAATATTCATAATGGCTAGTTGATTTTTTCAGAGCTTCTTCGGCGGCAGCCATTCGATGATGTCCATCAGTTATATACAAGGTTTTATCGTTTACAAGCTCTGATAGTTCCTTTGCTGTTTTACCATCAACTCTCCAAATAGTTTGTTTCATTTCACTATCTTCAGTGATCAGAATTGGCTTATTCAAAGTGCAATTATTTATGGCTTTATCTAGTTGCTCGTCATTCTTATATGTCAGAGAAATTGGACTTGATGAAGCTCCAACTGTTACGAGGTGACGTGACATCAGATCAGAACGTTCAGGTCTAACTTTCTCATGCTTAAGAATTTGAACACTTTCGCTGTCTACAACTGGGACTAAGCCAACGATTCCTGTTTGTGAATGAATGTTTCCTTTGTAGGGAATATCGATTCTGTAAATAAAAAGAGAAGGCTCATCAAAAGCCTGATAAACGTCAGCTTTGTAAAGATGATCCATTGCCTTCTTACAGTCATTTAGGAGTTCTTCGACATCGTTGTGTTTTTCTGCTGGTAGATCTTCAAACGATCGGGTGACATTTAGGAAACTAAACGTATTTTCGGAAATAATTACTTGTCTTTGTTCAGGAGTATAAGAATCGTATGATCCGGTAGTCACTTTTTCTACCCACTCAGGTTTGATAATAAGACCTGGAAATCCTTTTAATCTAGGCATAATTAGCGGTTACTTGATTGGACGTGAATAATGTGATCTATTTTGGTCAGATTAGTAAGTGCTGTTTCTGAGACGTCGCCTGAAACGTCAATAATTGCCAGTGCAGCTTTCGAACCTTCGAAAATTTTGTTTTCCATTGTTTCTACATTCAGATCTTCGTTTCTTAGGATCTCGAATACTTCAGCTAAAACTCCGACCTTGTCATAGTGTCTGATAGTCAGTGTCGAGGTTCCCACGCGTTCTTTAGCTATGTTCACACAGTTGATTACATTTCCTTCGCGAAATGCATCTATAACTCGAATTGTTTCTTCTACCGTTGCGTTTTGTGCTTGTTGAGTAGAGGCGCCTATGTGATGGGTTCCTATAACGTTTGGATGTTTAGCTAGCTCAGACGAAAAGTTTCCAGTGCCGGAAGTCGGTTCATTGCAAAAAACATCCAAACCTGCTCTGATATTTTTCTCGTTGATGGATGATATTAGGGCAGCCTCATCAACAACTTCTCCACGACTTGTATTGATTAGGATCGAGTTGGGTTTCATAAGTTTCAAAAAATCTTCGTTGACGAAATTTTGTGTTTCAGATTTGCTTGGAAGATGTATGGAGATCACATCAGATTCACTAATTAATTCTTCAATGGTATCGACGAGTTTGACACCATTTGAGCGGATTTTTGATTCTGTTTCAGGTTTTCGTTGAGCTTTTTTTGCAATAACTGTTATTCCGAAAGAACGAGCTCTTTCGGCTACTGCTAAACCAATTTCACCTAACCCCACAAGCCCAAGAGTTTTACCAAATAGACCCTGAGCATCACTATAGATTTTTTTATTCCATCTGCTTTCTTTCAGGTCAGCTGTAGCAGATGGGATATGGCGATCGACTGCAATCATAAGTCCCATCGTTAGTTCTGCTACAGCGATTGAATTTGTTCCGGGTACATTGCATACGTAAATTCCCGAATCAGCTGCTCCTTGACAGTCGATTGTGTTAATTCCAGCACCTGAACGAACAACAAGTCCAAGACAGTCAGATTTGTCGAAAACCTCAGAAATTACTTTTGTGCTTCTAACTACAAGAATTTCGATACCGGAGATTTTTTCTGGGATCTGTTCAGCTTTCAGATCAGGTTCGACGATGCATTCATAGCCCTTTTCACGAAGGACTTCAATCTTGTCCTGTGGTAGTTCATCAGCGATAAGAATTTTCATTTTTCCTCCTCAGTGCGCTACAACCGGTTATAAACGGGAAGTAGGGACCCTTGGGATCAATACCAGTCTAATCGTTATCCAAGATTTTCTAAATAAATTTTTTATTTATCTATTGCGTGGGAGGCCTAGATGCCTTTCAGCGATGTTATTTCGGTTGATTTCACTCGTTCCTCCATAGATCGTTGTAACTGGGGCATGACGAGCGTCATAGTCGATCCACCCAGACGCTGCGGCATCTTCTGCACCAAAACTTAAAAGACCTTCGGCTCCTGCCATTTGTTGGAACCAACCAACTACTTTTTGGTACTCTTCTGATGCATATATTTTTGCCATTGAGCCCTCCACTCCCGGCATTCCTCCGGTTGCAGCTATCCATGCTGCTCTTAGAGTTAGTAGTTGTCCTACTTGGTTAATTATGGCCGTCCGCGCTATTCGTTCTCTCATGAGAGCATTATCGATCATTAAGCTTTTGTTTTTAGAGGGTGTAGTTTCAGCCCAGTTAAGCACATGTTTTAGAAGTGGGACTGCAGGGTTTGTTCCTCCCATAACACCTCGTTCTAGTGCTAAAGCAACCCCCATTACAGACCATCCATCATCTATTTCTCCTAAACGCCATTGGTCTTCCACTTCTACATTGTCGTAAAAAGTCGCATTGGTTCTTTCTGAAGCCATAGTTGCGACAGGTTGGATTTCAATTCCTGGGGTATTCATTGGGACGAGAAACATTGTCATCCCTTTATGTTTTGGCACATCAGAATTAGTACGAGTTAATAAGAGAACCCAGTCTGATTCATGAGCCATAGTTGTCCACATTTTTTGCCCATTTATAACCCATCTATTTTCGATTTTCTCAGCTTTAGTGATGATGGAAGCAACGTCTGATCCGTAATCTGGCTCGCTGTAACCGAGGCAACAATTATGTTTCCCAGTAAGTAATTTGTTAAGAACTTCCTCACGGTGAAATTCTGTTCCAACAGCATTGATGACGCCAGCAACTAGCATGGTTACTGCTAGTCCATCATATGGCGCACCGGCTTTTTCGAGTTCATTGAAAAGAAGATACAACTCCACTGGGTCGCGATCTCCATAACCTGGCACTGCTCCTGCTAGTAAACCCTCTGAGGCTAGGGACTCATTAAAACTTTTGTCATTGAACGTCCCTGTTTCATGCATTTTCAAAGTGATTTCAGAAGTGAGATTTTCACTAATAAATTTTTTAACTTGAGACCGGAAATCAATTGCTTTTTGTGAGAGTTCGAAATCCATTATTTAACCCCGTTATCTGCTAGAAGAAGATCTGCTAGAAGAAGACATTCATCTGAAGGGCTATTAAGAATTTGAGACCAAGCTCTGGCTCTGCGATAAAAAAGTTGTATGTCGTATTCTTCTGAAAAACCGTAACCGCCATGATAATGAAGGCCGCGATCAGTTGCTTGCAATGAGGTTTCTCCTGCAAAGATTAGAGACATGGATGAGAGAGTAGCAAAATCAGAAATTTCATTATCGGTCAAATTTATTTCTCCAGTTATTTCCCTATCTCCTGCCCATGCTGCTTTATTTACTAGTAGACGAGCTCCATCATATAAACCTGGTAAATCTGCTAGTCCATGCTGAATCGATTGAAAACTACCAATTGGTTTTCCAAATTGATGTCGCTCTTTTACGTAGTCAACAGTCATTTCGATTGAACTACGAGTTATACCAACAAGAAAAGCTGAAATTAGAGTTTTCCATTCGTTCAAACCTCTCTCGAAAACTTCAGTCGCTTCAGTTCCCTCTGAAATAACAGTCGCACCGTTAATTTCACGGTGAGCGATAGGAAGGTCGCCATGATTTGGTAGGGATTTATTAGGTGGTTCATCATTAATTAGCAGCAACTTGTCTTCATCTAAAGCTATTAATCTGTTTGCTATAGAACCTGTTGGAACTGATTTAGCCACACCGTTTTCTACTGGTCGAATTGCAAGACCTGCCAAAAGGGTTCCAGTTAAAACTTCCGGTTCTAGTGAGTCCAGCTTTTCCAAAATTCTTGTTGCCACTACATGATCAATAATGGGAAGAGGTGCAATTTTAGCTCCAGCTTCTTCGGCGACAATAACAAGGTCAGATAATGAAGCACCTCCACCAGCGGGTAGTGAAACTCCCATTCCAGGGGCTCCGGTTTCTGATAGACGCTCCCATGCTTTTGCATCAAAGCCTAGAGGCATAGAATTTCTGGCACTTTCAGGTCCAGTTTGTTCGGTGAAGAAACTAGAGAAAACATCCTGAATAGTTTCTTGATCTGCACTCATTCCAAGGTCCATAGATAAATCTTATCTAGGCTCCGTTAGTGGAATTGCATGGGGAGTAGATAGTGTCCGCTTATGGAACAAATAATCAAAGGCTCAGAAGGTATCGACGTCGAACAGATTGACGCTCAGATAACAATTACTATTGATCGACCAAATGTAATGAATGCTATGACAACTCAAATGTTTGCTGATTTTGGAAGAATTTGCAGAGAAGTGTCTCGAAGTGAAAGCGTGAGAGTCGTTGTCATTACCGGAGCTGGAGGAAACTTTTGTTCGGGCGCTGATGTTGGTGGGCAAGGAAGTAAAGCGAACTCTGAAAAAAAACAGGTGCATATAAAGAATATGAGGCAGATTAGCGAGTCAGTCTTGGCTTTAAATGAAATCCCACATCCTGTGATTGCAAAAATAAGCGGTGTAGCTGCAGGGGCTGGAATGAATCTCGCATTGGGTTGCGACATTCTCATTGCCTCGGAAACGGCTAGATTCTCAGAGATTTTTGCGCGTAGAGGATTATCTATTGATTTCGGTGGTTCTTGGCTTTTGCCAAGACAAATAGGTTTACATCGTGCCAAGGAATTAGTTTTGTTAGCCGATGTAATAGATTCTGCAGAAGCCGACCGGATCGGATTGGTAAATAGAATAGTTACTGAGGAAGATCTTGACAGCACCGTTCAAGAGCTGGCTGATCGTTTGGCTTCAGGACCGCCAATTGCACTTTCAATGAGTAAAAAATTGTTAAATGCTGGGATTACTTCTTCTTTAAGTCAGTCCCTTGAAGCAGAAGCGCAAGCGCAATCAGTTAATTTTGAGACTGAAGATATTAAAGAAGCTGCAATAGCATGGCTTGAAAAACGTCCTGCAGATTTTAAAGGTCACTGAATTTAAGAAGTTAGATTGTTTTCTGAGGGAAACCTGGACCTTCTCGATCTCGACCTGACATGTCAGCATTTAACCTTGCTTGTTCCATCAAAGTTTTAACTACATCATTAAGTTCAGAAGGGTCATCACCTTGAGTTTCGCTTGGACCAAGATGCCATCCTTCAGCAATACCAAGTTTGTCACCACGGATGTCGAATACACGCCCAGTTACATTCTGAGCTTGTTCGCTGCAAAGCCAGGTTGCAATTAGAGCAATCCATCTTGGTGACATCGACTCACGAATTTCATCACTAACTCCATCAGTTCCTCCCATTAAAGGTTCGGTAAGACGAGAGATTGCTGTTGGAGCTAAACAATTAACGGTTACTCCATATTTAAAAAGTTCCTGTGCTGCAATAACACTAAAAGCAGCGATTCCAGCTTTAGCAGCACCATAATTAGTTTGACCTACATTTCCGTAAATACCTGAGGGTGATGAGGTGTTAATCACACGGCCGAAAGTTTCACCACCTGCTTTAACAGATTCTCTCCAAAAAACTGAAGCATGATGAGTAGGGGCAAAAGTTCCTTTCAAATGAACGTTTATTACTGCATCCCAGTCATCTTCAGACATTGAAAACAGCATCCGATCTCTTAGAATTCCGGCGTTATTTACGAGTATGTCTATTCGACCCCACTTATCAATTGCCTCTTGTATCATCGCTCCCGCGGCATCAAAATCTGCAACATTACAGCCATTAACTATCGCTTCACCACCCATGTCTACAATCTCATTTACTACTTCTTGAGCAGGAGTAAGATCTGCGCCGTGTCCCGATTCATCTCCTCCGAGGTCATTGACTACTACTTTTGCCCCTTCGCTAGCAAGCATAAGTGCATGCTCGCGTCCTATTCCTCTACCAGCACCAGTGACAATTGCTACTCTGTTTTCGCAAGACTTATTCATTAATGACCTCCATTTATTATTTCTATTTGCTGACGATACAACCCATTATGAAAAATTCGTTTAAGAATTTAAAGTCTTTCAAATTTTTCGAGATCGAGTGTCCAGGCAGAAAGATTTTCATAACCATTTTTGGTTATTAGAACTTGATCTTCTAGTTTCACTCCTTGGCCACCTAAGCGTGATCCAACATAAGCTTCAACAGTCAGCACCATTCCTGGAGTTAGAACCCCGTCATACCCGTATTCTTCCCAAGAATCTCGGAAAACAATGTCTGGATATTCATCACACTGTCCCACACCATGAAATAGACATGAATAGTGACGATACTCTTCGACTGGGGGCGTCCAAGATTTATGGGTTAGCTCATGGAAGGTTGTGCCAGGCGTAAGTAATTCCATATTTTTGTGCATTTGCTCTACAGCTAATGAATGAACGTCGCGCTGTTGCTTATTTGGTTTAGCGTCACCGCAGATCCAAGTTCTTGAGATATCGGTCATCATTGAGTAAGGACCAACAAAGTCTGTGTCGAAGGCTACAAGATCACCTTCGTTAATAATATTACTGCTTGACTCTTGGAACCAAGGGTTCGTTCTTTCCCCTGCTGAAAGTAGTCTGCATTCCATCCATTCCCCTTGACGCGAAAGCATCTCTGACCACATTCTTGCCCAGAGTTGGTTCTCGGTCATGCCTGGTTTCATCGCTTCAAATGTTTTCTGACAGGCGATACGAGTCGTTTCCACAGAGCATCTCATCGCATTTATTTCATCTTCAGATTTAATCATTCGAGCTGATTCCATAATTTGCGTGCCTTCAATTAAATCTAAACCTTCTTGTTGAAGGGATCGGGTTCCTGCAATAGTTGTGACGTCAACCGCTAAACGATGGTTTCCACCTCCGTAAGTTTTAATAAGGTCAGCTATTTCTGAAGCGAATTTTTGTGCCTGTTCTTCAACTCGATCCCCTGCAGCAAAATAGAAAAAAGGTCTTGCAGGTCTAACTTCATTCACCAGATGGTTGTGTGCAGATAAAAATTCGCAGTTTGGATAATCAAATTGAATAAGTGGGCCGTTTGTTGCCAAGAAAACATATCTAGAAGGGTTGTGGGTTATCCATAGTTGCATATTTGGCGAATAAGTTGCGTACATCTGATTCATTGGATCAAAAAGTAAAATCCCTGCAATGTCGGCTTTTTCTAGTTCAGATCGAATTCTTTTTACTCTGTACTCCATCATTGATTTTTCATCGGGTAGTGAAAGTTTGGCTTCTGCCCATTCACTGATTGCAGGTTCACCAGGACCAAGTACCATTCTGTGTCCTGTGGTTGAAGCCTTACGTATAAGTGGATCGTTAGGATCTTCAGGAATTTTGTTATCTACTCCCATAAATTTTTTTCCTTAGCTACGCATTCGTGACCCTTCAGGATCGAACAATGGTTTATTTATTCTTTTTGCTTCACGAAGTGTTCCTAAAACCTCTATTTCAAATCCTTCATCTATATCTGAAAGCTCTGATGGGAGGTAGCCAAGAGCACATGAAGCTTTAGACCAATGCGCATATCCTCCTGAAGTAGCCCAACCTACAACATTTCCGTCATGCCAAATTGGTTCATCGCCGAGTACATCAGAGTTCTCAGCATCAATGACAAAGGCACTGAGTTTTTTCTTTGGTCCTTCTTTTAATAAGGCAGTAAGTGATTCTTTACCTACAAAATTTTCTTTATCAAATTTTACAAAATTATTTAGTCCAGCTTCTAGAGGGTCGTAAATTGGTCTGTATTCAGTGGCCCATGAGCCAAAGTTTTTATCAAACCTCATACTGTCAAGAGCGCGTAGTCCGAAAAGATTCATATCAAATTCTTTTCCTGCGTCAGTGAGAAGTTCATAAAGTTGTGACTGTAGTGAAGAAGGAACCCATATTTCGTAACCAAGGTCACCAGTAAAAGTTATTCTTCCTACTAGAGATGGAATCATTCCAATTGACATATTTTTGATGTCCAAGAATTTGAATTTTTCAGATGATACATCTTCGTTCGTTACGGAACTTAAAAGGTCTCTGGCGGAAGGACCTGCAATTGACAGGCCAGTCATATCATTACCTATTGGCCTGTAATGAACGGTTGGGTTGTCGATGTGGTCAAGGAACCATCTCTGGTGATAACCCTCTGCGACTCCTGAGCCAAACAGAATGAATTTTTCCTCCTCTGTAATCTGATCAGTAAGAGCTGCCACAGTGAAGTCTCCAATAAGTTTTCCTGATTCATTTAGCATCGGAGCTAGGGCTATTCGACCATTTTCAGGAATTTTGTTTGTTAGTAGTTTTTCTAAAAATTCTCTTGAACCAGCCCCAGTAAATTCATGTTTTGCAAAACCTGTTATTTCCATAAGTCCGACATTTTCGCGTACACCTTTAACTTCTTCAGCTACTACTGGGAAAGCATTTGAGCGTTTAAAGGTAACTTCTTCTATAGGTTCTTTGCCAATTTCTTGAAACCAAAGGGGGTATTCAAGTCCGTATGCAGCACCCCAAACGGCATTTGCTTCAGTTAGTTTGTTGAAGATTGGTGATGTATGAAGTGGCCTGCCTGCTGGTAACTCTTCGTTAGGGAAACTTATCTTGAAACGCCTACTGTAGTTTTCTATTACTTTTGTCAACGTATAGCTAGGTGTAGTCCAATCGCCAAAACGTGAAACATCCATTCCCCAAACATCAAAACCCGGGTCGCCAGTAGTAATCCAATTCGCCATAGCCAGTCCGACGCCTCCACCTTGGCTTAAACCGGCCATCACCCCACAAGCAACCCAGTGTCCTCTTTGTCCTCTTATGGGGCCGATTAAAGGGTTTCCATCAGGGGCGAATGTAAATGGTCCATTGATAACTTGTTTGATCCCAGCATCTGCATAAATGGGGAAATGTGAAAAACCTAATTCGAGAGAAGGGGTGAGTCTTTCTAGGTCAGGAGTAAGGAGTTGGGCACCAAAATCCCAAGGTGTTGATTTGGTTTGCCAAGGTACACATGCTTGTTCATAGGTTCCAAGTAGAAGGCTTTTACCCTCAGCTCTTAAGTAAATTTCTCCGCTAAAGTCAATGACTCCTCGACCGTGGCCATCACTTTCTTCAAGCCATGGTTCAATTTCAGGTAGTTCTTCAGTTAGAAAGTACATATGTTCCATTGCTTGAACTGGCAGTTCGAGACCACACATACGGCCTACTTCTCTAGCCCATAAACCTCCGGCATTTACAAAATTCTCACAATTTATTGTTCCCTTGTCTGTTAAAAGGTCCCAAGTGCCATCAGATTGTTGGGAGATTTCTTTTACCCATGTATTTCTTTCAATTTCGGCACCCAGAGATCTTGCTGCAGTTGCGTAAGCGTTTGTGACCCCTGAAGGGTCGACATGTCCACCTACTGGATCCCAAAGAGCGCCTACAAAATATTGTTCTTCTAGAAAAGGAACAAGGTTTTTTGCTTCTGAAGTTGAAATTATTTCTGTTTCCATGCCCATGTATCTACCGCGAGCATGAGCCATTTTTAGCCAATCCATCCTGTCTTCATTATCCGCCAACATCAGTTCGCCCGTTAGATGGATCCCACAATCGACACCAGTTAATTCTTCAAGTTCTTCATATAGCTTTATTGTGTATCTTTGAAGGGCAGCTACATTCGGATCCCCATTTAGAGTGTGCATTCCTCCGGCTGCATGCCAAGTGGAACCAGCTGTAAGTTCTTTTCTCTCCAGAAGTACAACGTCGGTGCAACCAGCTTTAGTCAAATGGTAAAGCACGCTACAACCGACAACCCCTCCGCCTATGACTACTACTTCAGCTTTGTCTTTCACTTTTTACCTTTCTTAATAGTCAGTTGGAACTCCACCTTCAGCAACCCTTCTTTCAAGATATTCATCTAGCTCGGCACGAATATCTTCCTCCATGGGGGGTTCTTGGTGTGAGTCAATTAGTTGTTTTGCTAGCTTTTCAGCTCTTTGGTGAGCTTCTTGACGACCGGACTCGTCCCATGATTCATAATTTCTCCAGTCTGAGACCATTGGACGAAAATGTTCGGTCTTATAACGTTCTTGGGTGTGTTCTGAGCCAAAGAAGTGACCCCCAGGACCTACTTCCGCAATTGCTTCAACGGCTAGAGTGGAATCGTCAACAGTGACAGGTTCTAGCATTGAATTAACCATGCTTAGAACATCTGAATCTATAACCATTTTTTCATACGAAGCGAGAAGACCACCCTCTAGCCAGCCCGCTCCGTGGAGTAGAAGGTTTACACCACCCATAATTGCGCCCCATATAGAAATAACACTTTCATACATTGATTGGGCATCGACACTGTTTGCAGCGTTCACATTAGATGACCGGTAGGGAAGACCATAACGCCTAGCTAGTTGACCTCCGATCAAACAGGCTTTCCAGTATTCGGGTGTTCCAAATGCTGGTGCCCCAGATTGCATGTCGACATTGGAAGTAAAACCCCCATAAATGACAGGTGCTCCTGGATTAACTAGTTGTGTATAGGCAACTCCCGCTAAAGCTTCGGCATTTTGCAAAACTAGTGCTCCGGCAACAGTTACTGGAGCCATAGCACCTGCCAACGTAAAGGGAGTGATGCAAATAGCTTGATTTCGTGCAGACATTTCTTGAATTCCGTGAAGCATTACTGTGTCATATCGCAAAGGTGTACTCGCATTAATTACTGAAAAAATTGAAGTTTCTGAGTTGAAAGTTTCCTGATCTACGCCTCTAGCGATCCGAGTGATTTCCATGCCGTCAATGTTTCTTTGTCTTCCGAGGCTGTAAACGAACGGTGGTTTGTCTGAAAGAGTTACAGCGTCATGAGTTGCATACAAATGTCTGACAGAAGCATGTATGTCAGTTGGTTCTACTGGATATCCAGCGGTGGTATGGAGACAGTTAAGCATTTGAGTCAATTTGATCAGATTACGAAAGTCTTCTCTATTGCCGTCACGTCGATCACGTCCTAAGCCAGTCACGAAAGGAGGGCTTGCCACTGCGGTATAAGTGATCCATTTGCCGCCCATAATAAAGTCTCTTTCAGGTGTTATTCCATGGATGGTGAATTCATTAGGTGCAGTGGAAATAAGTTCCGCAATCATTTCCGGATCGAATCTGACTTGTTGGTCTTTAACAACTGCTCCAGCATCTGCTAGCTGTTGACAAGCTGTTTCATCTAGAAAAGCAATTCCAGTTTCTGAGAGAACTTTAAGAGAAGCTTGGTGAATCGATTCTAATTCATCCTCAGAAACTGCTCGCAAAGGTTCGAATCTGTGCTGTGGCTGAATTGAAGAAGGTTGTTGAACACTATTTGAAACTTCGCCTCGCCTTTGTTTTCTGCCGCCACGTCTGTTTTCATTTGGCATTAGAAACCCAAAATCTTTGTGCAGTCATTTTTTAAAACCGTTTCTTCCTGAAGGCGGATCGTAAAGAGGAGTTAGTTGCAATTCTTCTCCGTCCCAAGGGTTAGCTGCAGCGACATTTTCATTTAGTACGACGCCAAGGCCTGGCTCCTTGGAAGGTATTACCATCCCATCAGAAAATTCAATAGGTGTTTCGAGAATCTCGGCATGAAAACCAGACCAGTCTTCAATTGACTCAAGTATCAGAAAGTTCGGTGTGCATGCAGCCAGTTGAATATTTGCAGCAGCAACAACGGGACCGCAATAACAGTGAGGTGCTAGTAAAGCTTGTTTCACTTCTGCGATTGAAGCAATTTTTTTACCCTGCAGAATACCTCCACAACGGCCTAGATTTGGTTGGATTATTGAAGCTGCATTTGACTCGAGAAGTGCTGAAAATTCACTAGCTGTTGTGAGTCTCTCTCCGGTTGCAACTGGAATAGAGGTTCCGGCAGCAACTCGTGCCATTCCTTTAACATCATCAGGGGGTACAGGTTCTTCGAACCAAAGAGGGTCATATTTTTCTAAGACTCTCGCGAGTCTTAGAGCGCCCGAAGGTGTGAATTGACCATGGGTGCCAAATAGTATGTCAGCTGCTGTTCCAAGAGTTTCACGAAGAGCTTTTACCATTGATTCACAAAATTCCAATTCACTTGGCGTAGGTTGACGACCGTCAAAAACTGAATAAGAACTAGCTGGATCAAATTTGACTGCAGTAAATCCTTTTTCGACTGCAGCGGCCGCGGCTTCAGCAGCTAAGGAAGGGTCATTATAAATGTGTTTTTCAGTTGAGGGGTTGTATGTGTCTTCTCCATCAGATGGGTATAGATATGTGTAAGCACGGAGCCCCTCGTGCACGCGACCACCTAGAAGTTCATAGACCGGTTTGTTGCATTCTTTTCCAATTAAATCCCAGCAAGCCATTTCCAGTGAACTGATCACACCACATAAGGTTGGGTCAGGGCGAAGTGTGTACCCCACTCCATAAGAGCGACGCCAAAAAGTTTCAATTTGAAAAGGGTTTTCCCCTATAAGAAAACGATCTGCTGTATCTTCGATCATTTTTGCAATGAGATGGGGATTGAAAGAAGCTGCATAAGCCTCTCCAATTCCAGAAACACCATTGTCAGTTGTCAGTTTTACGAAAATGAAATAGCGGCCTCCATGTCGTGGTGGAGGGTTAGCTACAACAAATGTTTCCACTTCAACAATTTTCATTCTAAAACCTCCTTAAATACCAGGGCATATCACGGTGCGTATGGCTGATCCGCTACGCATTTCATTCAGAGCGTCATTAATGTTTTCCAACGGATAAGTGCTCGAAACCATATTTTCAAGATCAAGTTTGCCATCACGCCATAAATCAACCATTGCGGGAATGTCAAAATGTGGTTTAGAAGTACCCATTTTTGAACCTAAAATTCTTTGATTTCTAGCTGCTAATAAGCCTGGGTCGAATTCTGATTTGACACCATCTTCAGGCATGCCCACTAGCACCAGAGCACCCATGGGTGCTATAAGTTGCATCGACATTGAGATTGCCGAGGGGGCAGCAGTGCTTACAAAGACAAAATCAGCTAGGCGACCTCCGGTAATATCTTGAATGATTTCATGTAGGTCTTCTGAAGGTTCGAGAGCATGAGTAGCTCCGAGTTCAATTGCTAATTCTCTTTTATTTTCTAAGGGGTCAACAGCAATTACGTATTCCGCTTCAGAAATTTTTGCGCCCTGGACTGAAGCTAAACCAACACCTCCACAACCAACTATTACAGTAGTGTCACCGCTTTCAACTTGTGCCGTGTTGAATACAGCACCCAGTCCTGTCATGACACCACAGCCTAGAAGAGCAGCGAAAGCAGCAGGTAAATCTTTGGGTACAGGAACACACTGTGAAATGTGAACGACCACCTCTTCTGCAAACCCTCCAGTGTTAAGGCCGTGTGTGATCACTTCGCCTGTTTTTGTCGCTAGGGGACTTGTTTCATGTAATCTAAGTTTTCCTGTGCAGGCTACATCATGTCCTCTTTTACAAGCTAAACATTTACCACAGGTTCGGATTAGGGAAACTACTACTTGATCTCCAATGTCTAATTTTGTTTTTGTCCCTGGTCCTACTTCAGTCACCTTGCCAGACACTTCGTGTCCTAACACGACCGGGTATCCAATTGACCAACCTCCGTCTATGTAAGTAATATCAGAATGACAGATTGCGCACGCTTCTACAGTTACACGGATTTCATCTTGTTCAGGGCTCAACAATTTGATCTCTTCAATAGTTAAGTCAGTTTTAGACTCATTGCATACAGCTGCTTTGATAAGAGTCATCGAAAGTTCCTAGACATCAGCGAAGACTACTTTGAACCTATTGATTTAGAAAAGTCGAAAGAGGTAGAAAACTACCCAAGAATTATTTCTGATATCTCGCGTAATTCATCAGGTGTGCGTGCAGAAATATTTAACATAGTTATTGGACTATCTTCGAAAGCTTGAAGCCTGTCACGAATCCGATCTGCTGACCCAACAAGGCTAATTTCATCGCAGAAATCACTAGGAACAGAGGCAATTGCTTCTTCTCGTTTACCCTCTAAAAATAACTCTTGTATACGTTTAGCTTCAGCCTCAAATCCCATACGAGACATTAACTCGGTGTGAAAGTTCTTTCCTTTCGCTCCCATGCCTCCTATATACAAAGCGATGCTCATTTTGATTGGGAGTAAACCTGTTTCAATATCGTCGGTTACATTCACGATCATGTTGAGCGGTATTTCAAAAGTGTCTTTACGATTTGAAATCACTTCGCTGTAGACATCTTGACGATAAGGCGAATAGTAAAGAGGTAGCCAACCATCCGCAATTTCACATGTTTGAGCTACATTTTTTGGACCTTCTGCGCCAATAAAAATAGGGATATCACTTCGCAGAGGATGGGTCATGATTTTTAGAGGTTTACCAAGTTCAGTGGAGTCAGGCCCTTTGTAAGGATGCTGAAAAAACTCACCTTCATAAGAAAGGTAATCTTCACGAGCGAAAGCAGATCTTAAAATTTCAACGTATTCTCGGGTTCTCGCTAAGGGGCGTTTAAATGGTTGTCCGTACCATCCTTCAACCACCTGGGGACCGGATACTCCTATGCCAAGAATTAAGCGGCCAGAAGATAAATGGTCAAGAGTTACTGCGTGCATTGCACAAGCAGTTGGTGTACGAGCTGCAATTTGAACAACACTTGTGCCTAAGCGAATGTTTTTAGTCACTGCGGCTAAATGAGCTAGAGGAGAAAAAGCATCGGAACCCCAGGATTCCGAAGTCCAGACTGTATCGACACCTAATTTTTCAGCTTCCTGTGTGAGTGGAACCCAGTCTGTGGGTGGTTGAGCAGACCAGTACCCCCAAATCAATCCAAGTTTCATTGGTACCTTTCCTATCTATTAGAAGTAATTCAGTAGTCGTATCTTAAATGTATTTTATGTGGGAGTAGTGATTAACTCTGTTGCTTTGAATGCAGCCCAAACTTCGTCACCTTTATGGAGATTTAGAACCTCAAAAGCATTATTGGTGATTTCGGCAATGAAATTCAATTGACCGTCTAAGTTGATACGTACATTTTCGCCAAAATGGTGTATTTCTAAAATTTTAGCCATAAGAACATTTCGAGGGCTTCCTACGGGCTTTTCCTTATAAAGAGCGATTGATTTTGGAGGGATTACGATATTGACTTGGCCTTGAATCGATTCACTTAAAATTAGTTCCACTCCTTTATCGGTTACGGCGACTAGTCCATTTGCTAAGGCGGGAACGAAGTTTAATCCAACGAGAGAAGCAGAATATGGAGTTGCCGGTGAAGTCTTTATTTCATCAGGTGTTCCTACTTGTGTTATCTCACCTTTTTCTAGAATAATTAGCCGTTGCGATAACGAAGCTGCTTCAACAGGATCATGCGTAACTAGCAGAGTTGCCACTCCTCTTTGTGTTTTCAAATATTGGTAAATGATTTGTTTACTTTTTTCATCAAGACCAGTAGATGGTTCATCGAGTAATAGGACTTGGGGCTTAGAAGCAATTGCTCTAGAAATTGCTACACGTTGCGATTCACCTCCAGAGCAATTGCCGGCTTTTTTGTTTTGTATATGTTGTAAATCAAAGAGTTCGATTAATTTAGAAACCTCTTTTTTGGATGAATTTGGGCTGAATTCAATGTTTTGTTTCACAGTTAAATGATCAAAAAGCATTTGGTTTTGGGGAACCCACCCAACGTTTCTGAAGCGGGAATGAATGAAGGTTTTTCCTGAATCGATGACCTTCGTATTTATTCTTAGATCTCCTGCAGTTAGCTTATTCAGGCCGCCAATAAGTTTTAATATTGTTGATTTTCCTGAACCATTAGGACCTAAAAGACAGACTGTTTCATTCTTTTTAATTTCAAGTTTGACCTTTAAGGTGAAGTGTTCTAGATCTAAAGACCCATTAAGTTCCAGCATTGTCATCGACTCGGTAACCACTGATCACGGAAGGGTACAAGAATTGCAAGTGAAGTGACGATCATCACCAAACTGAGAGCTAAAGCTGCTTCAGGGTTAGTTTCTAGTGCCAGAAAAATTGCTAGAGGTAAGGTCTGAGTCTCACCCGGCATATTTCCCGCAAAAGTTATAGTTGCACCAAATTCACCAAGTGCGCGAGCCCAAGAGAGAGCGAGCCCTGCAAGTATTGAAGGAAATATGCGAGGAAGCGTAATTTTTAAGAATATTTTTGATGAAGAGGCCCCTAGTGTTTCTGCAGTTCTCTCAAGATCTTCATTAATAGAACGGAAAGCAGACTCGACAGCAACAATAAAAAATGGGAACGAAACAAAAACTGCTGCCACCACTGATCCAGCTGTAGTGAATGGAAGAGTTAAACCGAACCAATCATTTAACCATTTACCTAGAAAACCTTGCCTTCCAAAAGCAAAGAGTAAAGCAGTCCCACCCACAACTGGAGGAAGAACCATTGGTAGAAGTACCACTGAGCGGAGTAATTTCATAAAAGAAAAATTAGACCTAGCTAAAACCCACGCGATTGGAATTCCAAATATAAACACAACTAGAGCGGCTGAAAAGCTTACAAATAAAGAAAGTAAGAAAGCATCCAGAATTATGTCGCTTCCAAGAAGGTTTGTTAGTCCAGACCAAGGCATCCTCTGTAAGAGTCCTATTAGTGGGGACATAAGAAATAGAATCGCGATCGTTGCGATTAAAACGATTGTTTTGGGAATCCTATTCATAAGGAAAATCCATATTTAGAAAAAATTTCTTCAGCAGTATCAGAATCTAAGAAATCAATGAAGTCATTTCCTTCCCCCCCCTTAGATGCCGCCGCATACGAGACACAGGGACAAGTAATTTCTTGAGGCCATGCAGCAGTTACTTTTGGTTCGTTCTGCAGGTCGGTTAAGTAAACAATTCCCAGATCTACCTCCATAGAGGCAACACGTGCCAAAACAGCTTTAACACTCATTTCGTATGTATCTGCTTTTACGTTTCCGAATTTTGCTTTTGTGGTATCGCCGCACGGGACCCCCTCTGAACATATTGCTATAAGATTTTCATCCCGGTTTAGATCATTTGGTTCAAAAATTTTATTGACAAATTCGACAGGTTTAACTGCAATCAAAGAGTTGTAAGCGAAGCCCTCCAAAATTTCTTGGAAGTCTAAATCTTCAATAAGGGCGGCATTTGCTGTGATGAAAACATCGGCATCCGCTCCATCTCTAAGCTGTGCGGCCAAGTGGTTTGAACCGGCAAAAACTACTTTTGTCTTAACTTCATAAATTTCTTCGTAATTTTTGATTACTGCGGAAATAGCCTCGGTTAGAGAGGAGGCAGCATAAACATTGATTTCCTTTTCTTCCTTGCTGCACCCAAAGGAAGCTAAACAAAAAATTACAAGAATTGAAAAAGTTTTGTTTAAGGCCTTACGGGCGTTCGATAACCACATTTGTTGCCTTTATCGCAGCTACTGCTAAAGCTCCTGGTTCTAAACCAAGTTCTCTAGCTGCTTCAGCAGATATTAGGGAGACAACTCGATACGGTCCAGCTTGAAGTTCGACTTGGGCCATAACTCCGTCGGCTACGACACGGGTAACTAAACCGGTGAAACGATTTCGAGCTGAAAGGGTAGCTCCTTCTTGTTCACTTGAATCTGAAATTTCTTGAGCAAGTTTTGCAAGTTCAACTCCGTTTATGAGTCTGTGTCCACCGTCAGTTCGTTCGATTGAAAGACGTCCGGAATCCGCCCATCTTCTGACAGTGTCTGAGCTGACACCAAGTAATTGAGCTGCTTCACCGATTCTAAACTTGTTCATGCTATAAAAAATACTTAAAAACCTTGCAAATACAACTTTTATTACTTAAAAATATAAATTATGATTTTACTATGAGCATTAAAGTCGCAATTGAAGATATAGGTAAACGTCTTGAAGAATATGGAAATTCTGCTTATGTAGTAACAATGACTAAAGAGGGAAAAGCAAAAATTGTTCATTCAATAATTACTTTGGAGGAAGATTTTATTATTTGCTCCCCTGGAAAAGGGACCATAAAGAACTTGACCCACTCAAGTTCAGTTAGTTTCCTTTTCCCCCCTAATTCGCATGGTGGATTCAGCATGATTATCGATGGAATTTGCCAAGTCCAAGATCAAGAAAAAGATTCTATAAAAGTTGCAGTTACAGATGGCGTTTTGCACAGACCCGCGTAAACGAGTGGTATTTTAATTACTGTTTTTTTTCTTAATTTGAGACAAGTAGGATTCTTGCGCTTTTTGCGATTCTGGATCAGCCATTGCTACTTCTAAACCATCCGCATCAGACCAAGACCTCATAGTCCCAACCATCTGAGAGGTAACTGCATTTACGTGAGCTTTCGTTGAAAGAGTAGCGATCCTAGATTTACCCGCAATGGCTGAGACTAGGTCATTTATCGCAGAGTCAATTTCATCAATATTTATCACTCTATTTATAAAACCTATTTCGGAAGCTTCTTCAGCATCAAATGGCCTACAAGTCATAACCAGCTCTTTTGTCAAAGCAGGTCCTATCTCTCTCACGAGTCTGGGAATCCCTCCCCAAGCTAAAGGAATACCTAGATCGACTTCTGGAATGGAAAAACTTGTTTCAATGGAAGCAATCCTAAGGTCACAAGCTGCAGCCAGCACGAGGCCACCACCCACAACATGACCATGAAGACGTGCTACCGCTATGGGAGCCATTCCCTCGATTGAGTCAGCCATGAGTCGACCTAAGTCAGCAGGTCTTCTACCGCCCACTTTTCCCGATGTACTTTGGTTGTTGGTTCCGAAAGCATCAGTATCAAAGCCAGCGCAGAATGATCTACCCGCTCCGCTAACTACTACGACACGTAAATCAGGCTGTTTGTCAAACCAATCAGCGGCCTCAATTATTTCTTCCATAACAGCAGTCGACAAGGCGTTCAGACGTTCAGGTCTATTCAGCTGCATCTGGGCTGTTTTCCCATCGCAAGAAACAACTAAATACTCAAAACTTGGCTCAGCTGTCATTTCAATTATTTTCTACTTCTGCAAGTAAAACTTCAACCTCAAATTTTTCTCCTACAACAAGATTCATGTTTTCGGCTTTTGCCGCAGCAGACACATCGTCTAAGGCCAGACGAAGAAGGTCGAGTCGCTCAGAAGTGTCAATAACAGTGCAACTCGCCACTGGTGTCGCCAGTGAAGATTTCGCTTCAGTTTTCTTCTTGCGAATTTCAGCTATTGTTTGCGCAGCTACAAGAGCAATTTCTTGATCTCCGATAGATCCAGAAGTTTCAGGTAGATCTTTAGTTGAGGGCCAATTTTGCTGATGTATTGAGCCGTCTCTCCACCATGACCAGACCTCTTCGGTGACAAAAGGAAGAAAAGGTGCAAAAAGTTTCAGTAGAGTTTGTAGCGCTAAAAATAATGCGTATTGAGCTGATGTTGCGTTTGAACTCTCTTCTCCATAAGCGCGAACCTTAACAAGCTCCAAATGGTTATCTGTAAAATCCCAGAACCATGATTCAGTTTTTTCTAATGCCCGTGCATAATCAAAGGTGTTAAAAGCAGCAGTCGTTTCATCTACTAATCCATCCAGACTTGCGAGCATTGAAAGGTCTAAAGGATTGTTTATAAGACTTTTATCTATCTCAAGTGAATCGCTTTTTGCATCACTGAAACTTAAAACAAATCGGCTTGCATTAAGTATTTTTATTGCTAGTTTCCTGCCAATTTTCATCTGACCATCGTCAAATGTCGTATCAGTTCCAGGCCTTCCGTTAGCCGCCCAGTAACGAATAGCATCTGATCCGTATTCTTCCAATAAGTCGATTGGGGTAACTACGTTGCCTTTAGATTTTGACATTTTCTTTCGATCAGGATCCAGAACCCAGCCACTTAAAGCACAATTCAACCAAGGAGAAGAATCAGATTCAAAATGTGATCTCACAACAGTTGAAAAAAGCCAAGTTCGTATTATGTCGTGTGCTTGCGGGCGCATATCCATTGGGTAAGTGCGTTCGAATAGATCTTGATCTTCTTCCCATCCACAAGCAATTTGCGGCGTAAGGGATGAAGTTGCCCAAGTGTCCATAACATCGGGATCGCCGATGAAACCATTTGGCTTCCCTCTCTGATCCTCTGAAAATCCAACTGGTACCTGTGAAGTCGGATCTACAGGAAGAGAATCTTCCTGGGGGACTATCGGTTCATCCCAAATAGTTTCACCATTTTCGTTAATCGGATACCAAAGTGGTATAGACACACCAAAAAAACGCTGTCTGCTTATTAGCCAGTCACCATTAAGTCCTTCAATCCAGTTGGTGTAACGAGCTTGCATATAACTCGGATACCAGTTCATTTCATTGCCTCTATCAATCAGTGCACTTGCTAGTTTCTCATCGCGGCCCCCATTTTTTATATACCACTGACGAGAAGTGACGATTTCTAGAGGTTTGTCACCTTTTTCGAAAAATTTCACTGGATGTGTAATTGGTTCTGGTTCTCCAACCAGTTCACCTGTCTCACGAAGCATCAGTACCATTTCTTCTTGCGCAGAGAAAATTGTTTTCCCAGATAGGCGTTTAAATGCATTAATGCCAGTTTCATTCGAAATGCCTGATGGAGGCTCGTTTATAATTCTTCCATTTCGGTTTATTATTGCTCGAACTGGTAAGTCTAATTCCCTCCACCAAGTCACATCAGTGGTATCACCAAAGGTGCATATCATAGCTATTCCAGTTCCTTTTTCAGGATCCGCAAGTTGATGTTTACAAACAGGGACCTCGACACCAAAAACGGGTGTAGTCACAGTTGTCCCAAAAAGATTTTTATATCTTGAATCATCTGGATGAGCGACCAAAGCTACACAAGCAGGCAATAGCTCCGGTCTAGTTGTTGCAATATGTAAGTCTTCATCACTTTCCGTATGGAAGGTAAGCGTATGGTAAGCCCCTGGTCTTTCCCTGTCCTCAAGCTCAGCTTGAGCTACAGCAGTTCGGAAAGTCACATCCCAGAGTGACGGAGCCTCGGTCTGATATGCCTCGCCTCTATTCAGATTTCGAAGGAAAGCGCGTTGAGCTACACGTTGACATTTTTCATCAATAGTTGCGTAGGTGAGACTCCAATCAACTGACAATCCAAGACGCCGCCATAGAGCCTCAAATGCCTTTTCATCCTCGGCAGTAAGAATATGGCAGAGGTCAATAAAATTGCGTCTACTTATGTCGAATTCGCCGCGTTCTTTAATTTTTTTTGGGTTGCCAGCGTCTGCTGGTGTTTCAAAGTCTGGATCATAAGGAAGTGAAGGGTCGCATCTCACTCCAAAAAAATTTTGAACTCTTCTTTCAGTTGGAAGGCCATTATCATCCCAACCCATGGGGTAAAAGACTTCTTTCCCAGCCATTCGTTGATAGCGCGCTATTGCATCAGTATGTGTGTAAGAAAAAACATGTCCCACGTGTAAAGAACCTGAAACTGTGGGGGGCGGCGTATCTATAGAAAAAATTTCTTCTCTAGTTTTATTGCGGTCAAAACTATAGATTCCGTTTTTTTCCCATTGATTGCACCAGATTTCTTCAATTCCATCTAAAGATGGCTTAGTTGGCATTTTTGAAGCGTTATTTTTACTTGTCATATATCAATTTGAGACTATCTGCGCTTATCGATTAACCGAGCGGAATTGTTTGCTCTTTGAGTTGTGCGGGTATTGTCAAACTGAAGAAATTTAATTTGGAGGTAATCAATGGGCGACTTCTCAATGGAGTTGAACGAAGAGCAATTACAACTACAAGATTGGGTTCATCAGTTTTCTGAAGATGTGATTAGACCTGCTGCTGAAGAATGGGATGAAAAAGAAGAATTTCCATTTCCTGTGGTTGAGCAAGCAGCAGAGGTTGGAATCTACTCTTGGGAGTTCTTAGCGAATGGAATGATGGGAGATAAAACAGGTCTAACTCTTCCGGTAGCTATCGAAGAATTATTTTGGGGTGATGCAGGCATCGGAATGGCGATAATGGGATCTGGATTAGCAGCGGCTGGAATTTTGGCATCTGGCACGCAGGAACAAGTATTGGAATGGGTGCCACAGTGCTACGGGGAAGCTGGGGATCTTAAAATTGGGGCTTTTTGTGCTAGTGAACCTGACGCTGGGTCTGACGTAGGTGGTTACCGAACTAGAGCTGTTTACGACGAAGCAACAGACGAATGGGTTCTAAATGGTACGAAAGCTTGGATTACTAATGGAGGTCTAGCCGACATTCACGTAGTGGTCGCTGTAGTAGAACCTGAACTTAAATCTAGAGGCCATGCATCTTTTATCGTGCCTCCTAATACACCTGGTTTAAGTCAAGGACAGAAGTACAAAAAACATGGAATTAAAGCAAGCCACACAGCAGAGGTCGTACTAGAAGATGTCCGGATACCGGGTTCTTGTCTACTTGGGACCAAAGAGAAACTTGACGAGAGAATCGCACGTGTAAAAGAAGGTAAATCTGGAAACGCTCAAGCCGCAATGCAAACTTTTGAAGCTACCCGCCCTGCGGTAGCAGCCCAAGCAATAGGCGTAGCTAGGGCCGCATATGAGTATGCACTTGAATACGCTAAGGAAAGAGAAGCATTTGGTAAGCCAATAATCATGAATCAAGGTATTTCTTTCATGCTTGCTGATATGGCTGTTGAGATAGAAGCAGCTCGGATGCTTACTTGGCGCGCTGCGTGGTTGGGAACTCAACAAGGTTTTAAGAATGCTGAAGGTTCAATGGCTAAGTTGAAGGCTGGAAGAGTTGCTACGTGGGTTACTGAAAGAGCGATACAGATTCTTGGCGGGTATGGATATGTAAGAGAATACCCAGTGGAACGTTGGCACAGAGACGCAAAAATCCACGATATTTTCGAAGGAACAGAACAAATCCAACAACTGGTTATTAGCAGGGCAATATCAGGTTTGAGAATCGAGTAGTAATGGATTTAGGCATTTCCGGGCGGACAGCTTTAGTTACCGGTGCTTCAAGAGGTCTGGGTCTGTCTAGTGCTAGAGCCTTGTCTAACGCGGGGGTAAAAGTTTGTTTGGTATCACGATCAACGGACCGATTGTCGATTGCTGCTCAAGAACTATCGAATGATTGCCATACCATTGCTTCTGATTTGTCAGATCCTTCTTCAATCCAAACCATGTTAAAAGAAGTAAAAGAAACATTTGGTTGCGTAGATATTCTTGTGGCAAATGCTGGTGGCCCACCACCTGGAAATTTTGAAACTACTGAAACTGAAGACTTTTCAGAAGCTCTGCAATTGAATCTTTTGTCGACCGTCGAAATGTGTAAGGGGTTAATACCAGAAATGACCCATCAAGGCTGGGGTCGGGTAGTGGCCATTACTTCAATTGCGGTGAGGGAACCAATGGCTCAGTTGATCCTGTCAAATACGGCTAGATCTGGGTTAACAAGCTTTTTGAAAACGACAGCAACCGAAGTAGCGGGGGCTGGTGTGACAGTAAATTCAATCCAACCGGGACTCCACGCGACTGAAAGGCTCACTGAACTTTATGAAGATTTAAAAGGTGTAGCAGGAAATGTTCCAACAGGAAAACTAGGCGACCCTGACGATTTTGGTGAAGTCGTAGCTTTTTTGTGCTCAGAGCAAGCGAAATTCATAACAGGTGCAGCAATCCCCGTTGACGGTGGAGCTGCAAAAGGATTGCAGTGATTTAAATGACAAAAAAAACCAGAAATAAAGGATTCCACCACGTCGTTTACGCGTGCAGAAACAGTGAAGAAACCCGGCATTTTTATGAAGATTTATTAGGAATGCCTTTAGTTCACACTGAGGTAAAAAATGCTCCAGATGGATTCTTCCGTCATTTGTTTTTCGATACTGGAGATGGCTCGTGCATAGCTTTTTTTGAGGTTTCAGGGGTAGGAGAGAATCCTGATTGGAGTTCCGAAGTGTCTATAGGCAATGGTCTTCCCGTTTGGGTTAATCACCTAGCTTTCGCTTCTGATGAAGAAAGAACTGAAAAGGTGCGAGAACGGTTAGCTGCAGAGGAAATTGTTCCTTTGATGGAAGTGGATCACGGATGGTGTCACTCGCTTTATTACATAGACCCAAATGGAATAATGGTTGAGTTTTGCAGAGATACAGGCGAATTTGGGGTTGACCCTGAAACCGCAGCAGCACGTCTCAGCTCAACAGATGACACCGACTACTCAACGTTCATTAAACCTTTAGATATAGAAGGGCTCAGAGGATTCAGTCTCTTTCCCGAACCCAAAGACACATAGGGAAGTCGAATGTCTAGAATCCGACAGGTTAGTCGCTCAGATTTACACCCGGCAGCTGAAACTATATTTCAACTCATATTTGGAGACAGAGACCCAACAGTTGAACCCGGTACCGATACTGGAAGTCCAGGGGATTGGTGGCCCACGTTTGCTTTGGTGCCCGAAGTTTTCGATCACGCAGTTGCAGGTTTAGCTTTATACAGATCGCCAGAGCGAAAATTAGATCCACAACTACGAGAACTTGGACAAACTCGTGTTGGGTGGGACGTTGGGAGCCGTTTTGTTTTTTCACAGCACTGTAAATCTTGCCGAACCGTTGGAATAAGCGAAGAAAAAATCGAAGCGATTCCGAAGTGGGAAGAATCTGAGTGTTTCAATGAAATTGAAAGAGCAGTTCTTGCATATACGGACTGTCTAGCAATCAATAATGGCTTAGTAACAGATGAAATTTTTCAGACACTTACAGAACATTTATCAGATGAAGAAATTCTTGAACTTACATACATAGTTGCTACATATGGAATGCATGGGATTATTTCTAGAGCATTACAGCTTGAATTTGATGATGATGAGAATCATCCTCTAGAAGAGATAGAAGGTGATCATCAAAGCTTGAGCCAGGAACATACTGAAAGACGAATGCAAGAAATAATTGACAAGGAAAAATCTGGTGACTGACTTTGATGCTCCTTCTGAAAAAATACAATTCAATCAAACAACTGCCAATGAACTAGATAATGCTGATCAACTAGCGAACTTCCGCTCAAAGTTCGTGATCGAAGATCCAAACTTAATTTATTTAGATGGAAATTCTTTAGGTCGACTTCCAAAAAAAACCAAAGACCTTGCTCAAGAAATAGTCTCCGAGCAATGGGGTAGTCGTCTAATACGCTCATGGAACGAAAAGTGGTTAGAAGACACAGTTCGAATCGGAGACAAGGTTGGATCAGTGGTCGGAGCAAAACAAGGAGAAGTAGTATTAGCTGACTCAACAACTGTCTGTTTATTTAAAGCCGCAGTTTCAGTACTTTTTTCAAATCCAACACGTTCCATCATTCTTACAGATGACCAAAATTTCCCCTCCGATATTCAGGCTTTGAAGGCAGCTGCATCAATGGTCAGTAAAGATCACAAGGTAGTAGTGATAGAAAGCAATGGTTTGGAAGCCCCTGTTGAAGAGCTTTTAGAGGCGATTGATGAAACTGTTGCTTTAGTGTCACTAAGTCAAGTCGCCTATCGATCCGGGTGTTGTTGGGATTTATCAACAGTTACTGAAAAGGCTCATCAGGTAGGATCTAAAGTTCTTTGGGATCTCTCGCACTCGGTAGGAGTGGTTCCAATAGATCTAAGAAAAGATGAAATTGATCTAGCTATTGGATGCACATATAAGTATTTAAATGGTGGACCAGGATCACCCGCTTTTATTTATATTTCAGAAAATTGCCACGATTTGATAAATCCCATAGCAGGTTGGTATGGAAGTGAAGACCCATTTGGATTTGATCCTTATTCTCAACCACAAAATGATAATCGCAGGTTCTTAACAGGTACACCACCTTTAGTGTCAACTTTACTTATAGAGCCAGGCATTGATTTGGTAATTGAAGCGGGAGTCCAAAACATACGCTCCAAGTCGGTTGCTCTTTCCGAAAGATTTTTATTCAAAGCTGAAAAAGAACTTTTACCTTTGGGGTTTTCTGTTTCATCACCTCTAAAGCACAAGAACCGTGGCTCTCACTTATCTTTTTCTCATGATTCAGCTTTGGCAATAGGACAAGCATTAATTAATGAACAATCGACAATCCCAGATGTCCGTCCACCAGATTTAGTTAGGTTTGGTTTTGCTCCTCTTTATAACACTTTCGGAGAAATTGAAGAAAGCATAGAAAGAGTAAAGGAAGTTATTTATGGCGGTGGGATAGATCGTTGGAGAGATGCAACGCCAGTTGTTCCATGACTTCAACTGAGAGTTCTATTTAAACTGTTATCCCGAAACGTTCAAGTCCGAAGCAGTCAATAGCGTTACCCCGCATAAGCCGGTATATTTCATCCTCCGAGAGTCCTGCTTCTTCACAAATTTTTGTTGCCACTTTCAACGTGTTTGGGAAAGTTGTATCTGCATGGGGGAAGTCGACTTCAAAACAGATTTGGTTCATTCCGATTATGTCCCGATTCTTTAAACCGATCTCATCGTCGAAAATACAACCCCAAATGTGGTTATTTATATAAGAACTAGGTGGATTTGGAAGATCTATTCCAAAACTAGCGTCTCCTCTTTCTTCCCAAATTTTGTCCATTCGTTCAACTACGTATGGCATCCATCCAACTTGTCCTTCTGCGTACGCAATCCGGAGTTTAGGAAATCGAACAAAAATTCCTGAAAGTATGTAGTCGCACATGGATCCCATTGCATTTGCGAAAGTTATGGTCGAAGAAACTGAAAAAGGAGCATCTGGAGAAGTCGACGGCATTTTTGAAGAAGATCCTATGTGCATGCAGATCACAGTTTCAGTTTCTTGGCATGCAGTGAAGAAAGGATCCCAAAAATGATCAGCGTCGTGTACAGATGGTAAACCTAGATGGTAAGGATTTTCTGAAAATGCAACAGCAAAAGATCCCTTATTTGCACATCTATGAACTTCTTCGGCGGCGGCGACTGGGTCCCAGAGTGGTATAAGGGTAAGTGGTATCAGACGACCTTTTCCTTCACCTTCGCACCACTCATCTATCATCCAGTCGTTATAAGCCTTTACGCAAAGTAAAGCCAGATCTTTATCTTCTCGCTCAAGAAAAGTTTGACCGCAAAACCGTGGAAGAACATTGGGAAAACATATTGAAACGTCAACGTGGTTTGCATCCATATCAGCCAGCCTGTCGGCCTGCTTCCAGCTGCCCGGTCTAATTTCATCAAAAGTAACTGGCTCAACATCAAGATTTTCAAAACCCACCGCAGCGGAAAGTTTAGGAAACGGATATATCAAATCGTCATATAACCACCAGTCGCATGGAGAGCCATTTTTAACTCCCTTTTCATAAGAAAAAACACCACCTTCAAAGTTGAATACCGCAGAATCACGTTCAACACGTGGGCACCTATCTGCATATTTTGAAGGTAAGCGACTAGTCCAAAGATCTGGCGGTTCAACCACATGATCATCAACTGAAATTATTCGAGGAATCTTTGTCACCTAAGCTCCTGTTAAGTAGACCAACTTCGACCGTATCGCCGTTTTTGGGTTATTTCCTATTAGATGTAATCATAAGACAAATAGAACCGCCAGAAAAGTTACCTGACGATACGATCAAAATAAGAAAAAACGTAATTTAAGTGATAAAACCCTTTAAGTCTAGAAGAGTGAGAAAAGATGGCTACAGATCAAGCACTAGCTGATGAACTTGTTTCAACGATAAAGGATTGGGTTGATCGCGATGTAATCCCAAATGTTGCTGAATTCGAACTTAATGATGAGTTTCCTCAAGAAATGTTTGAACAGATGTGCGATTTTGGACTTTTCGGATCCACAATCGATGAAAAGTACGGTGGCCTTGGAATAGACATCACAACTTACGCCCGCATAGTCGAAGAACTATCGCGTGGTTTCATGTCATTAGCTGGAATCTTGAATACACACAAAATAGGTGTGACCATGATCGACAGATACGGAACGGAAGAGCAAAAAGAAAAGTTCTTACCTCGGATGTGCGACGGTTCTTTTCGAGCGGCCTTTTCTCTATCAGAACCTGACGCCGGTAGCGATACAGGATCGCTTCGTTGCAAAGCTGAAAAAGATGGAGATGAATGGGTAATCAATGGAACAAAAATGTGGGTTACGAACGGAACGCGCGCATCTCTAGTAATGCTTTTAGCCAGAACTCCAGACGATCGAATTACTTGCTTTTTGGTTGAAAAAGAACCTGGTGAAAATTTTGAAGGAATTACAGTTTCAAAAAAAATAGACAAACTTGGGTACAGGGGATTAGAAACAGTTGAAATGTCCTACGTGGATCACAGGGTTCCTTCTGAAAACGTATTGGGAGGCGAAGACGGCATAGGTAACGGTAGAAGGTACGCACTCTCAGCTTTGGAATTGGGACGAATAAATATAGCTGCAAGGGCTGTAGGAGTAGCGCAAGCAGCTTTTGATTCAGCAATGAAATACGCTCAACAACGCGAAACCTTTGGCCGACCAATTTTTGAGCATCAAGCTGTTCAATTCATGCTGGCTGAAATGGCAACAAAGCTTCAAGCATCCCGTTTGATGACTTTTGATGCGGCAAGACGTGCAGATGCCGGAGAGAGGGTTGATATGGAAGCAGGGATGGCGAAGTTTTTTGCTTCCGAAGCAGCTTTTGAGATTGCTATGTCTTCCATGAGGATTCATGGCGGTAATGGATATACAACTGAGTTTCCAGTGGAGCGTTACTTGCGCGACACCCCGTTAATGATTATTGGAGAAGGGACAAGTGAGATTCAGAAAATGGTAATTGCTAGGAAACTTCTAGAAAGGTACCCGGCTGAATGAGTAGCAACGGGTCAGATGAATACGGAACTGGGGGAACGTCTTTACTGGGGAATGCTGTGCCGCGTCGTGAAGATCTTAATCTTCTACGAGGTAAAGGTGGATATGTAGCTAATGTCCCAATGGAAGGCGCCTTACATGCGCATTTTGTGAGATCAAATGTTTCACATGGAGAAATAATTTCAGTGGAAACAAGTGAAGCCATGGAGATGCCTGGAGTTTTTGCGATTTACACGGCTGAAAATCTTGATTTGGCGGATAGGGCCGTCATATTAAATGCTTATGAGGCTGAGATGACAAGACCGTATCTTGCCCGTGAGAAAGTACGTTTCGTCGGTGAACCAGTAGCAGTAGTTCTGGCAGAGAACGAGTATTTAGCAGCAGATGCTGCTGAGAACATTTGGG
>Ga0208261_1000056_pt1 | contig 43364 bp, 45 predicted proteins | sample Knorr_S7_td_DCM__FD_185595 | JGI IMG/M metagenome (GOLD analysis project Ga0208261, IMG submission 185595) | Marine microbial communities from Southern Atlantic Ocean transect - Knorr_S7_td_DCM_ad_131m_LV_B (SPAdes) (version 3) | ecosystem: Environmental > Aquatic > Marine > Oceanic | place...
TGTGATTCATTTTTATCAATACCTAATAGGGATAAAACCTTATATAAGATTTCACTATCATGAATTCTTACTGAGCCACCTCCCAGTTCTGTGCCATTCAGAACAACATCATAAGCGTCTGATAAGGTTTCCGTAGGATTTTTTTCAATGTCATCTAATGAGGTTGGTGAAGTAAAAGGATGATGTAAAGGAGTTAATTCTCCAGATTTGTTATATTCAAACATAGGAAAATCAACTATCCAACAAGGCGCCCAATCCTTATCTAAAAGATCTAAGTCAGAAGCTACAAGGTCTCTTAGAGAAGATAAAGATTCATTAACTACATTTATCTTACCCGCACCAAAAAAAACTATATCTCCATTTTGACAGTCAAGCTTAACTACTAGTTCTTTTAGAATCTTGTCGTCTATAAATTTTAGTATGGGTGACTGTAAACCTTCCTTCCCAATTGATACATCTATTACCTTTATATAAGCTAATCCTTTTGCACCAAATTGCCCTACAAAGTCGGTGTAATCATCTATCTGCTTTCTCGTAAGTTTTTCTCCACTAGGTACTCTTAATGCTGCAATTCGTGAGTCATCAGAATTAGCTGGATCACTAAAAACTTTAAAATCTGAATTTATAAATAGCTCTTTAACTTCTAAAAACTGAAGTGGGTTTCTTAAGTCAGGTTTATCCGATCCATACTTATCCATAGCTTCCTTATAAGTTAATACTGGAAACTCTCCCAGATCTACATCAATGGAGTTTTTAAAAACTTTTCTTATCATTTCAGTAATCAATTTCATAATATCTTCAGAATTAACAAAAGAGCATTCAAGATCTAATTGAGTAAACTCAGGTTGTCTATCAGCCCTAAGATCTTCATCTCTAAAGCATTTTGCAAATTGGTAATATTTCTCAAAACCCGAAGCCATTAATGTCTGCTTGAAGAGTTGAGGCGATTGAGGAAGAGCAAAAAATGATCCAGGATAGGTTCTGCTTGGGACTATATAGTCTCTTGCTCCCTCAGGCGTTGCTTTTGTTAATATTGGGGTTTCTATCTCAAGAAAATCATTTTTTTCTAGATATTTTCTAATCTCTTGGGAAACTTTAGACCTTAATCTAAGATTTCTTTGCATTTCTTCTCTTCTTAAATCTAAGAACCTATATTTAAGACGAGTTTCCTCTCCAACTGAAGTATGTTCATCTAAAGAAAAAGGTAACGGTTTAGAAGGATTAAGTATTTCTAAATTAGAGGCATTCAATTCAACCATGCCAGTAGGCAGGCCTGGATTGACTGTCCCTTCAGGCCTCTTGCATACAATTCCTTTTGCTTTGATTACAAATTCATTTCTACATCCCTCTGCTATAGAAAAAACTTCTCTGTCTTCGGGGTTATATACAACTTGTAGTAAGCCTGAAGAGTCTCTTAAATCGAAGAATATTACTCCTCCATGGTCTCTTCTTCTATGAATCCATCCAGCTACTTCTATTTCTTGGTCAATGTGGTCTTGACTAACAGACCCACAGGATACTGATCTAAATGACATATTATTTCTCAATTTCTTTACTCTTTTTACTTGAATCCTTTTTAGATTCTTTCTTAGTTTCCTTGTCTTCTTTAACTAAATTCTTCTTTTTACCTGTTTTAAAGTCAGTTTCATACCAACCAGTACCCTTAAGCCTGAAATTTGGGGCCGTGGGCAACTGAGATAAATTTGGATTAGATTGTTTAAACTGATCCAAGTCAGAAATTCTCATCTGAATCTCAGTTATTTCACCATTATCCTTGTTTTTAAATATATAAGTTGGCATTTTATTAAAAAGCTCTAAAAGACAATTATAACAAGATTGAGGGATACTTATTATCTCGTTAAGTTCTTATGCAAATGTTAATATTATTAAAAATAAATAATATGAAAACAAAAAACCTTTTTTTTCCTACTCTAAGAGAGAGCCCTTCAGAAGCTGAAGTTATTAGCCACAGGCTAATGATAAAGTCTGGTCTAATTAGGAAAGTTGCCTCTGGTGTATATAACTGGCTTCCGCTTGGAGTAAAAATCTTAAGAAAAGTAGAAAATATTGTAAGAGAAGAAATGAATTCATTTGGAGGCCAAGAAGTCCTAATGCCTATGGTCCAGCCTGGGGAGTTATGGAAGGAAACTGAAAGATGGCATGAATATGGAAAAGAATTATTAGTTTTTAAAGATCGTCATGAAAGAGAGTTCTGTTTAGGGCCAACTCATGAAGAAGTCATTACAGACTTACTAAGAAAGGAAGTAAAGAGCCACAAACAACTGCCTGTAACTCTTTATCAAATACAGACTAAATTTAGGGACGAAATTAGACCAAGATTTGGTGTAATGAGATCTAGAGAATTTTTAATGAAAGATGCTTATTCTTTTGATCTAACAAAGGAAAGCCTAGATTTAAGCTACCAAAATATGAAAAAAGCTTACGTAAAGATTTTTGATAGATTAGGCTTAGATTATAGAGTTGTCAAAGCAGATACTGGAGAAATTGGAGGTAGTGATTCAGAAGAAATACATGTTCTAGCAAATACTGGAGAAGACCTTCTTGTATTTAGTAATGAAAGTGATTTTGCTTCCAATGTTGAATTAATTTTAAAAGAAGGAGAAGATCCTGAATCCTTAATAGGTAAGCCTAGTCCAGATGGCAAAGGTACTTTGGAGATAAAAAAAGGTATAGAAGTAGGTCATATTTTTAAACTAGGCACTAAATATTCAGAAAGTATGAATTTTAAAATTCAAATAGAAAATGAGAATAGGTTTTTGGAAATGGGTTGTTATGGCATAGGTATTTCTCGAATTGTTGCAGCTTCAATAGAACAAAACAATGATGAAAAAGGAATAATCTGGCCTAAAGCTCTTTCTCCATTTGATGTCTGCATAATTGAAGTTAACCCAAAAAATGACGAAAAAGTATCTAAAGAATGTAAAAAACTTTATGACAACTTTATAGATCAGGGGCTAGATGTCCTTTGGGACAACAGAGACCAAGGACCAGGAGTAAAATTCTCAGATATGGAACTCATAGGAATTCCTAACCTAGTAACAATAAGTAAAAAAACTATTGAGAATAAACATTTTGAATTTAAAACAAGAGAAGAAGAAAAAGGAGTTCACTTATCTTTAAATGAACTCCTGAAGAAGATCAAAGGATAAACACTACTCTTTATTGACTAGTTCTAAAACTTGTTTTTCTATCTTTTCTAGAAGCTTTGGATTTTGTTGCAGGAAATCAATTGAGTTAGCTTTACCTTGGCCTATCTTTTCGCCCTCATAACTAAACCACGCTCCAGCCTTCTCTATAACTTCATTATCAACACCTAAATCTATTAGCTCTCCCATACGATTAATGCCTTTACCGTAGAGTATCTGAAATTCAGCTTGCTTGAACGGAGGAGAGACTTTATTTTTGACTACCTTGACTCTTGTTTCATTGCCCACAACCTCATCTCCATTCTTAACTGTTCCTATTCTTCTTATATCTAACCTACATGAGGAATAGAATTTTAGAGCATTACCTCCAGCTGTAGTTTCTGGACTACCAAACATAACACCAATTTTATGCCTAATTTGATTTATAAATATGACAAGAGTATTTGATTTTTTTACGTTACCAGTGATTTTTCTTAAAGCTTGGGACATTAATCTTGCTTGTAGACCTACATGATGATCTCCCATCTCACCATCAATTTCAGCTTTTGGGACTAAGGCTGCGACTGAATCAATTACCAGTACATCAACAGCACCAGAAGCAACCATTATGTCTGAAATTTCTAGAGCTTGTTCTCCTGTATCTGGTTGAGAGACTAGTAAGTCATCTACATTTACTCCTAATTTCTGGGCATATACTGGGTCTAGTGCATGCTCAGCATCAATAAACGCTGCTGTACCACCTTGTTTTTGGCATTGCGCTATAACCTCTAAAGTTAAAGTAGTTTTTCCTGAAGATTCTGGACCGTATATTTCAACTATTCTACCCTTTGGCAATCCTCCTATACCTAAAGCTATATCTAGACCCATAGATCCTGTAGAAATGGAAGGTATTTTTTCTGTTGTTTTTTCTCCCATTCTCATAACAGTTCCTGTACCGAACTGACGTTCTATTTGCCCTAAGGCATTGTCTAATTGCTTTGTTTTATCTACTTCTTTAATGTTGGTCACCTTTTTCTGAGCCATAATTATCTCCTATCAATTATGGCAATTATACATATTACTGTATATATGTACAGTAATTATTAATTATGCTCTCTTAAAGCTTTAATTGTACCTTGTAATGCCTTTTCTACTGATAAGAATCTTACTTCTTCTCTATTCCCTTCAAAATGTTCAGTAATAGATACTGAATCATTACTTCCAAGCTTCCATGAGAAACAGACTGTTCCAACTGGTTTGGTTTCTGTAGCTCCTGTTGGACCAGCAATTCCAGTAATTGCAACACCCACATCAGCTTTACTTAATTTAAGTGCTCCAGAAACCATTTGGGAGGCTATTCTCTCATCTACTGCTCCAAATTTTATCAGATCTTCAGAATTAACACCCAAGACATCAGTCTTGGAAGAATAAGAATAGGTTACAAAGCTTGTACCAAACCAATTAGAGCTTCCTGGTAAAGAGGTGATAGACTTACCTAGCCACCCTCCAGTGCAAGATTCAGCTGCAGTGAATACTTTATTTTGAGATATAAGAATCTTGCCTAATTCTTCGCTTAGCCTTAATAATCTTTTAGAATTCAACTTACCTTCCTTGAGTGTCGTATTAGATCAGATATTGTTGCTTTGTCTAGATGGAGAAGCAAGTTAAATATTGGTAAAATTGCTCGAAAATTTCATGGCTTTTGTAGTAACTGATTCGTGTATAAAGTGTAAACTCACTGATTGTGTAGAAGTATGTCCTGTTGATTGCTTCTATGAAGGTCCTAATATGCTAGTTATTGATCCAGATGAATGCATAGATTGTGCGCTATGTGAACCAGAATGCCCTATAGAAGCTATATATTCTGAAGATGAGCTGCCAGAAGACCAAAAAGAGTTCATCGATCTTAATACAAGGCTTTCTCAAGAATGGCCTAACATCACTGAACAGAAACTGCCCATGGAAGGTCATGAAGAATGGCAAGAAGTAAAAGGAAAGCTTAAATATCTAGAAATTTGATTTCTTTAGAATTACCATACCCAAGAGTCCTATAAAGAAGCCAAGATAAATACTTATATCATCTATAGGTATAAAAAATACCCAAGGATTTATCTTCCAAAGAAGTGGTATAGAAAGCAGAACTAATCCACTAAAGAATCCTATTAATGCATTTTCATTTTTCTCATACATTGATCTAACAACTCTGACAAAAGTAATCAATCCAACAGCACAACCTAAAATAAAAGTACTAAGAATTACGATATTCAGATCATTTATGGCTTTGATTATTAATGAATAAGTTCCTAGCAATAAAAGAATAAAACTGCCTGAGATACCAGGCAATATAAGAGCACAAACTGCTATAAATCCAGTAAAAAAAATATAGAAATAAGAGGGGTTGCTGAGTTCTAAAGAATAAGTGCCATATAAAAAAATGATAGAGAAAGATAATAAAAAACCGGTAAAAAAATTATTATCTCTAGTTTTAGGTTTAATGGCACCAAAAACTAAGGACCCTAGCATCAATCCAGAAAAACAAGCTTTTAAGACATATGGATAATTTTCTAAAAGAAATAAGATAACAAATGAAAATAAATAAACTCCGAGTACCATTCCTAAAATTAATGGAAAAATAAAATTAAAATTAATCTTTTGAAAAAATTTATACCTTTCTAGTTTGACTAAGTATTCCATTGCTTCTAAGTCAAAATTAGAAATTGTGGATATAAGTTTTTTATAAATGCCCAGTATAAGTGCCATGGTACCTCCAGATACACCTGGCATAGTTTCTGTAATTCCTATTAAAAATCCTTTGAGAGTTAGTTTTACTTTCTCATTCATATCTACTCAATTACTCCATCAAGCATAGGTACAAATAAAACTTCTTCCATTTTCTCATACTTATAGTTTTCCTCATCTATTCTGGTGACCAAGACAAGATCTTGCCTTTCTTTATTTCCGACTGGTGCAATTAATTTTCCTCCCTTAATTAAACTAGACAATATTTTCTTCGGAACTTCTTCAGGAGCTGCTGCTAAAAGTACTGAATCAAACTTTTCTTCTTCTAGAAAATCATAAGCATCTCCATGAATAAGTCTTACATTCCTTATTTTTAATTTATCTAGATTTCTTTTGGCCTTCTCATATAGAGCTTTAATTCTCTCTATTGATGTTACCTTATTAGAAAATAATGAGAGAATAGCAGCCTGATAGCCACAACCAGTTCCTATTTCTAGCGTATTTTCTAGTGGCTTCTGAGTAAACTTTTCATCTTGAACAAGAATCTCTGTCATTCTTGCGACGATATAAGGCTGGGAAATGGTTTGCTGATTGCCTATAGGTAAAGATAGATCTTCATAGGCTCTAGAAGCAAGAGCTTCATCTAAAAATAAATGCCTTGGAATGTCTCTGAGTGCCTCTAGAACTCTTACATCATCTATTCCTTTCTCAGAAAGTCTTTCTAAAAGCCTTTCTCTTGTCCTCATGGAGGTCATACCTAACCCCCTATCTTTTTCTATTTTTCCAACCACTTAGAAACTTCGGTATTAAATATTTTTTGTTCTTGTTCTATTTCTTCTCTATGTAAAAAATTGGGTTTAATTATAGAAACAGAGACTTCACCTCTATAAACCGTTGCGATATCAGTGTCTATATCATTGGGCGGCCTTCTATCTCTATGAGTTACTAAATATTCTTGAGCATTTTCAGTTTTTTTTGGAGGGTTTCTTGGACCCCAGGTTCCAATGGTAGTTGTCTTTATGCCTTTAATTTCATCATAAGAAATATTTGGGACATTAACGTTTAAGGTAAGTTTAGAATCTATTTTAAGGTCTCTTATTTTTAGAACTAATTCTCTAGCTATAAGTGCAGCTGCTTCATAATTTGGTTCCTGCTCAGGTCCTTCACCTCCTTTTAGAATAGCTGCAGAAACTGCTATAGATGGTAAATTCAAATCTTCTCCTTCGAAAGCAGCTCCTACTGTTCCAGAATAACGAAGGTCCTCTGCCATATTTGCCCCTTTGTTAATACCAGAAACTACCATGTCAGGTTTAAATGGACACAATTCCCTGAGTCCTAAAAAAACACAATCTACAGGTGTTCCTGAAACAGCATAAAAACCATTATCTTTTTCTAAAATCTTTATAGGACTATTAGCAGTTAAAGAAGAGCCTGCTCCACTCATGTTTTCGGCAGGAGCTATAACAAAAATTTCTGCTATATCGTTAAGGCTATTGGATAAAGCAATTATTCCTGGCGCATCGTATCCATCATCATTAGAAATTAAAATCTTCATTACCTACTCAAATAAAATTATCGCTAAGGCTGAAACACCTTCTTTTCTTCCTTGATACCCTAACCCATCAGTTGTTGTAGCTTTACAACTAACTTGGTCAATTTTTATATTTAAATCTTTAGATAGGTTTTTTTTAATTTGGTCTATATAGATAGATAGTTTGGGCTCTTCACCAATATAAGTAATGTCTAAATTAGATACTTTCTGATCTCCTATCTTTTCTAAAACTTCTCTTAAAAGAGTTCTGCTTGAAATGCCCCTGTATGCTTTATCTTCAGAAGGAAAATGTGTTCCTAAATCTCCCAATGAGAAAGCACCTAAAATAGCGTCTATCACAGCATGTATTATTACGTCACCATCTGAATGAGCTATGATACTGAAGTTAGAGGGTATATGAACACCACCAAGTACAACCTCATCTCCTTCTTCTATCTTGTGGGCATCGAATCCTTGTCCTATTCTCATTTGTTCTAATTATAAATGAAGACCGACACTAAATACCTGAATTAATTATTAGCTTTATGATCTTTAGATCGTCTTTATAAGTTAATTTGATATTGTGAATGGATCCTTTTACTAAGAGTAAATTTGCTCCAATCGATTCCAATAATTGAGCTTCATCTGTAAATTCATGTCCGCTTGTTGCTTGGTTTAAAGCCCTTATTAAAGCTTCTTTCTTAAATAACTGTGGAGTTTGTGAATGCCATAAATTATCTCGATCGACTGTTTCGATAATTTGGTTAGTTTTACAATCCATTTTTTTTAAAGTATCGGAAACCGGAAATCCCAATATCATGCCATCATATTCTGTTCCAGAAAGTTCAAGAAGCTTATCTAAATCTTTTCCTTCTAAACACGGCCTAACTGAATCTTGAATTAAAAAATGAGTGAACTCTATATCTTTATCCTCAAAAAATTTTACTCCATTGTAGACAGACTCTCCCCTAGTTTTTCCACCTAAAATCGTTTTAATTTTAGGGTTTTGAGAAATAGCTAAATCATTAAACCATGTGTCATCCATTGACAAACAAACTACTAATTCCAAGCAAGAAGGATGGCTTAGGATGTGTTCGATACTCCTTTCAATTACAGATTTTCCTTTTACTTCTATATACTGCTTTGGAGTTTGATCTTTAAATCTATTTCCTATCCCTGCAGCAGGAATAACTGCAACAAATTGATTAATCATTTTAATTTTAGTTTTCAGCTGGGGCATCAACCTCAAATTGATAAAAAGTTTCGCCTTCTTTTATCATGCCAAGTTCTGATCTGGCCAGTCCCTCTAATCCTTTATCAGAATTCAATATATGATTTTCTTTTTCCAGCTCTTCATTGCTATTCTTGAGAAAAGAAATAGCTTCTTCGATACTTAATTGCTTTTCTTCAACTTTTGATAAGTTAGAAATACTAAATTCTCCTAGAAATACTTTATAAATCATCATAAGTAGGAGGAGGAATAATAAAAAAGTGAAAACTATCTTAAAAAACCCAAAAACATCTAATACCTTTTCTTTAATTTTCATTTAGTTCCTGCAAAACTAAGACCAGACTTGGCTTCCATTAATAATAACCTATTATATTTTGAAACTCTATCACTCCTAGAGGGAGCTCCTGTCTTAATTTGCTTTGCTCCAACACCTACTGAAAGATCAGCTATAAATGTATCTTCGGTTTCTCCTGATCTATGAGAGATCACATTCTTAAAACCATTCTTTCTAGCTAAATATATAGTTTCAAGAGCTTCAGTTAAAGATCCAATTTGATTAACTTTAATTAAGATTGAATTTGCACAATTTTCTTTTATGCCTTTTTGTAATCTACTCTTATTTGTTACAAATAGATCGTCTCCCACTAGCTGTACTTTTGAGCCTAATCTCTTATTCAAGGTGCTCCAACCTTCCCAATCATCTTCATATAAACCATCTTCTATAGAGGCAATAGGATATTTCTCAGTTAATCCCACTAGATATTCTGTTAGACCTTGAGAATCAAAATCTTTTTTCATGCCCGTTAATTTATATAGGTTATCTAGATAAAACTCACTAGAAGCACAATCTAAACAGATAAAAACTTCTTTGCCAGCCTTGTATCCAGCTATTTCGATTGAATCTATAATTAAATCTAAAGCTTCTTCAGCTGAAAAAAGTTGAGGAGCAAAACCTCCTTCATCTCCAACTGAAGTAGATAAATTTTTTTCCTTTAGTACTTTTTTTAATGTATGAAAAACTTCTACACCACATTGAAGAGCTTTGCTAAATGTATCAAATTCAACAGGTTGAATCATAAACTCTTGGAAATCGATTTTATTATCTGCATGTTCACCTCCGTTAAGTATATTCATCATAGGGACTGGTAAGATATGCTCTGGATCTTCTCCAGAAATTTCTTTAAATATTTGATTTATAGTCTGATATAGGGGCTGACCTTTTATAGAGGAAGAAGATCTAGCAACTGCAAGAGATACTGCGAGAATAGCATTCGCTCCTAATTTATTTTTTTCTAATGTTCCATCTAGTTCACATAATCTTTTGTCTATATCGATCTGGTCATGCGGAGATCTACCTGTTAACAGTTTGTTAATTTCACCATCAATTGATGAGATTGCTTTTTTTACACCTTTCCCTAAATACCTACCTTCTTCTTCATCTCGCTTCTCATGTGCTTCATATTTACCCGTAGAAGCTCCTGAAGGAACAAAAGCCATAGAAGACCTCCCATCATTTAAGGTAATTTCAGCAGCTACAGTTGGATTGCCTCTTGAATCTAGAATTTCATAACCAGAAACTTTAGAGATTATTTCTTCTTCTTTCATTTAAGTTATTTCTAGAACAGGTAAGTTCTTGGTTAAAGAGTCTAGAGCCTTAATCTGTGATAAGAAATTTTCTAGTTGATGTAAAGGTAAGGCGCAAGGGCCATCACATAAAGCTTTATCAGGATTCGGGTGAACTTCTAAGAATAACCCAGCAAGGCCAAGCGCCATGGCTGATTTGGCTAGATTTAGTGCATGATGCCTTCTTCCAGCTGTACTTTTACCTAAACCTCCAGGTTGCTGAAGAGAATGGGTTACATCAAAAATAACGGGATATTTAAAGTCCTTTAATTCTGCTAGACCCAACATGTCAACAATAAGGTTATTATATCCAAAGATTGTTCCTCTTTCGCAAAGCAATATATTCTCATTGTCATAGCTTAAAATCTTCTCAATGATATTTTTCATGTCTCCAGGCGATAAGAATTGAGCTTTCTTTACATTAATGGGGAGTTTTGTTTTGGCACACTCCTCTATTAGATCTGTTTGCCTACATAGAAAAGCTGGGATCTGTATGATGTCTAGAATATCTGCAGCAGGTGCTACTTCTTCTAATGAATGTACATCAGAAATGATAGGTATCGAATAATCTTCTTTTATACTCTTTAAAGTTCTAAGCCCTTCTTTTATACCTGGTCCTCTGTAAGAGTCTTTTGAAGATCTGTTAGCCTTGTCATAAGAAGCTTTAAATATAAAAGGAATGGAAAGTTTTTTTGTTATAGCTAATGTTTCTTCAACAACCTTAGTGATAACTTCATTAGATTCTAAGACATTTAATCCACAAATTAACCCAAACTCATTTTGATTACTGAGCTTTATGTCTGCAACACTTACTTTCTTCATAATTTATCTATTTTATTCTAAATTTCTTAGCTGCTTTCATAAAACCATAAAAAAGAGGATGGCCATCAATGGGATTGGATGTAAATTCTGGGTGGAATTGACAACCAACAAACCATGGATGATCAGAAATCTCGATTACTTCAACAAGATTCTTGTCCTCTGACCTTCCAACTATCTTCAATTCCTTAGATTCTAATTTTTCTAAATAGTTCTCATTAACTTCATATCTATGTCTATGTCTTTCTTTTATCTTCTCATCTTTGTAAAGAGAGAAAGTTATAGATTCCTTATCAAGCAAACAATTTTGAGCTCCTAGCCTCATAGTCCCACCTAAATCAGAATTTTCATCTCTTTTCTCAATCTCCCCTGTTATATCTGTCCATTCACTAATCAAAGCTATTACCGGATGCTTAGTCTTACTGTTAAATTCTGTGCTATTAGCACCCTTCAAACCTAAAACGTTTCTTGAGAACTCAATGACTGCTATTTGCATTCCTAAACATATACCTAAGTATGGAATTTTGTTTGTTCTCGCATAGTTAGCAGCAGCTATCATTCCTTCAATTCCACGCAAACCGAAGCCACCAGGTACCAGAACTGCATCAGAATTAGCAAGATATCTTTTAACATTTTTATTATTAACTGATTCAGAATCGATATATTCTATATTGACCTTCAGACGATTCCTTATACCTGCATGAACTAAAGCTTCGTTAAGCGACTTATATGCATCTTTTAAATCCATATACTTACCCACCATCGATACTTTAACTTCTTTTATAGGATTTAGATGCGCTTTAACTACTCTATTCCAATCTTTTAGATTTGGTTTTTTAGATCTTAGTCCAAATTTTTTTGAAACTAAATTATCTACACCCTGGGAATTTAGATGGATTGGAATCTCATATATAGATTTAGCATCTGGCATTGAAATAACACTATCTTTCTCAACATTCGTAAATAAAGCAATTTTTTCTTTTGCTTCTTCAGATAACTCAACTTCAGATCTACAGACTAAAATATCTGGTTGAAGACCATGAGAGAGCATTTCTTTGGCTGATCGCTGAGTTGGTTTTGTTTTTATCTCTCCAGCTGCAGCAATATATGGAACTAATGTTAAGTGCATATATAAAGTCTGTTTAGGGCCAAGCTCTATCTTCATCTGCCTTATAGCTTCAAGAAAAGGTTGAGATTCAATATCACCTACTGTCCCGCCTATTTCTACAATTGCAATATCAGAACCTGAAGCTCCTTTTAGAATTCTTCTTTTTATCTCATCAGTTATGTGCGGTATTACTTGGACTGTGCCACCTAAATAATCCCCCTTCCTTTCCTTTCTTAGAACAGTTTCATAAACTTGACCTGTAGTGAAATTATTTGAACTTGTCATTTTTGATTTCAAGAACCTCTCATAGTGTCCTAAATCAAGGTCTGTTTCAGATCCATCTTCAGTAACAAAAACTTCACCATGCTGAAATGGGCTCATTGTTCCTGGGTCCAAATTGATATATGGATCAAGTTTGAGAATGGTAACAGAAAGCCCTCTGCTCTCTAAAAGAGCCCCTAAAGATGCTGACGCTATACCTTTACCTAGTGAAGAAACAACCCCACCAGTAACAAAAATGAATTTAGTTTTCTTAGTTCCCATCTAGAAGATTAAACAATTGTTATTAGATGGGAGTACAGATTAACAAAAACACTGCCAGCTAACAATTAGTTTTAGAGAATTAAGATTAATCTTGGTCGTAATATTGTGGAGGAAAGCTCTCTTCCCTCGCTAAATTTTCAAATTTAGCTACTGAATCCTTAAATGCTAAGGATACTGTTTTAGTGGGACCATTTCTTTGTTTAGCTATATTAATTTCAGCTTTACCTTTACTTTCAAGATCATTTCTATCGTAATATTCATGTCTATATATAAAAGCAATTACATCTGCGTCTTGTTCTATAGCACCAGAATCTCTTAAATCAGCTAACATTGGTCTTTTGTTTGGTCTAGATTCCACACCTCTATTTAATTGCGATAATGCAAGCACAGGAACATCTAATTCTTTTGCTAATGCCTTTAAAGACCTGCTTATTTCACTTATTTCAGCAACTCGATTATCGGACCTACCATGTACTTGCATTAAACCTATATAGTCTACAACTACCATAGCTAAATCTTTATTCTCTCTCTTAACTCTTCTAGCTCTTGCTCGTAGTTCAGCAGGAGTTAGTGCTGGTGTATCATCCAAAAGGATGTTCTTTTTACTTAAAATTGTTAATGCTTTATCAATACCTTCCCAATCAGTATCTTGCATTTGACCTCTCAATAACCTTTGAAGATCTATTTTGGCTATACTTGAGATAAACCTTCTTACAATCTGTTCAGCAGACATTTCCATGCTAAAAACTAAGACTGTCTGATCTGTTTGTCTAGCTACATTTTCAGCGATATTAAATGCCAAAGCTGACTTACCCATTGAAGGCCTAGCAGCAATAATTATAAGATCTGATTTTTGAAATCCTAGAGTTACCTCATCAATTTCCGTAAAGCCTGTACTGACACCTACCAATGAGTCGCCTGTCTCATTAGATTCTTGTATCTTTCCATAGACTTCGCCTAAAAGATCCCTTATTACTTTAGGTCCTGATGATCTTTGGGCATCATCCCTTAGACTCAAAATTTTCTCTTCTGCTTCATCTAATAACTGATCGCTTCTTGAAGAATCTGATTCTCTAGCTAAAGAAGAAATATTTTCAGCAGTATTTATTAATCTTCTTAAGTTGGATCTTTGTTTAATTATCTCTGCATAACTCTGAATATTCGCAACACTAGGTGTCTCTTTAGCTAATTGGGTTAAGTAATTTAACCCACCTATATTGGTTAATTCTGGAAGATTTCCACTACCTTCGAGCGTTTCTTGAACAGTTATTACATCCACAGGCTTCCCTAGCTCTTGTAAGTTATTTATAGTTCTATAAATGAGTTTATGTTCATCTTGATAAAAATCTTCTTCTAATACCAATCCAGCTACCAGATCCCAGGCATCATTTTTCAACATTATTCCACCTAATACTGCTTTCTCAGCTTCAATTGAGTAAGGAAGAGATGTATCTTGGTCTAAATTATTCACCATAAATTCGCTATTTATTTCTAAAAGAAATAGATTTTTATTCTCCCATCAGGAGAGAACTAATACAACGAAAATTTTTATTCTTGTGCAGAAATTTGTACTGAAACTTTTTGTATTACTTCAGGATGAAGTTCTATGTCTATATCAAAATTTCCTAATTCTTTTAAAGCTCCTTCAGGCAATCTAATTGAACTCTTTTCTAATTCAATTTGTTTTGAAGCAGAAATGAATTCAGCAATTTCTCTAGTACCTATAGATCCATACAAAGTTCCTTCTTCAGATACCGCAACAGGTATATTAAATTCTGAAGACTCTAAAGTTTTTGCTAACTGAATTGCAGCTAATTTTCTTTCTTCCTCAGCAGCCATGAGGCCTTCTTTTTTCCTTTCAAATTCAGCTTTGCTTTCTTCATCTGCTCTTATTGCTTTACCGGATGGAATAAGAAAATTTCTTGCATAACCAGCTCTCACACTAACAAGGTCTCCAGGGTCACCAAGGTTTGTAATTTTTTCTAAAAGTATTATTTCCATTTTTTTATTTATAATGCTGATCAGAGTAAGGAAGCAAAGCAAGATGTCTGGCCATTTTAATGGCCTTGGTTAATTGTCTTTGATATTTTGCTGAAGTTCCTGTCATTCTAGCTGGTATTATCTTGCCAGTTTCCGTTATAAATTCAGATAAAAGCTTTACGTCTTTATAATCAACTTCTTCAATTCCCAAAGCTGTAAATTTACAGTACCTTCTTCTAATTTCATTTTTAGGTCTTCTTTTTTTAAAGTTTTTTTGCTTTTTTGCCATTAACTTCCCTCTTCCTTTTCAATAATCTCGGGCTTTTCATCTTTTTCAGAATTCTTATCTTGTGACTTACCTTTTGCTTCTTTATTTAGATTCTTATCATCACTAATAGAAACTTCTGAATCAACCTTTTTGTCCTCCTCTTCTTTAGTTTGCTTAGATAAAGCAGAAGCTTCAGTATATTCTTTATTTTTTGAAAGAATTAAATCTCTAATTATTGCATCATTAAACTTAAAAGAAGTGCTTATCTCATCGATAACTTCTTGATTACACTCTATATTTAGAAGTGCGTAAGAAGCTTTATATTGATCTAGGATAGGATAAGCTAATTTCCTGCTACCTATATCTTCAGATCTATGTACTTTTCCTCCAGACCCTTCTACAAGAGAAGTAAACTTATTTAATACTGCTTGGGTTTGATCAGATTGATCAGGATGAACTAAGAATACTATTTCGTAATGTCTCATTTATACCTCTTGGTTTGTAAGCTCTCATTAATCTTACTTAATGTAGAACAAGGTTAAGTGGCAGCATTCTAGAAGGAAGAAGGAAGGGAATCAAGCAGTTTTAAGCATTCTAATTACTAACTCAGTAAAAGAAATACCTTCTAAAGCAGCAGATTTTGGAAAAAGACTTGTATTGGTAAGCCCTGGAACTGTATTAATCTCTATAAGGTAAAAATTCTCTTCTCTAGAATCTATTAGATCAACTCTTGCCCAACCTCTGCATCCTAAAACACTATAAGCTCTTAGGGCCAAGTCTTTAACCTCTTTCATTCTTTTTTTGTTAAGTTTAGATGCTTCATAAACAGTGTCAGTTTTTTCGTATTTTGCTTCGTAATCATAAAATTTAGAATTTGGCTTTATAGAAATAGGAGTTAATGCCCTTCCATCTAGAATAGGAACAGTGAGCTCAGTACCCTCTATGAATTCTTCTAGGATAATTATGTTGTCATAACTCCTTGCTTCATGAATTTCTTCTTTTATTCCATTTGAAGTGTCTTGAACAATGCTTATTCCAAAACTAGATCCTTCCCTGCAAGGCTTTACTACTATAGGTTTATTTCTTTGAGTAATTTCATTTAAGTTCTGAATCCCAAAATTGAGTTCATGATAACTATCATTTTCTGAATCAAAACTAATTTCTAAGAAATCTGGCGTAAGAAGATCTTCTTGTATCCAAATCTTTTTGGTTTCTGATTTATTCATGGTTAGTTTGCATACAGAAGAGTCACTGCCTGTATACGGAATGAGTTTTTGTTCAAATAAATTCTGTATAAATCCATCCTCCCCTCCTCTTCCATGCAATGCTATAAATGCCAACCCTAAAGAATTATCTAAATCATATGCTTCTTTCTCGCTCTTTATATCAATCAAGTCTAGATCTAAATTAAGATCTTGTAAGGCATTGAAAACTGCCTTGCCTGTTTTTAATGATATTTCCCTTTCTGCTGACCATCCGCCACAAATTATTGATATTTTTTTATCTTCTATGGATTTTAAATTCATACTTTATACTCAGATAAAAGAATATCTGTCAATTCTGAAATATTTCCTGCTCCTTGCATTAGGATTATAGAGTTATCTTCTACTTCTCTTGTCAAAGTTAGAGCTAGGTCTTTCTTTTCTGTTAATAGATTGTTACTAGAATTCTCATTTAATGCATCCAACAAAACCTGACTAGAAATACCTTCTATTTCCTCTTCGCCCGCTGAATAGATATCAAGTAAAAAAACCTTCCCCGCATCTGAAAGAACGTCTACAAAATCATCAAATAAGTCTTTTGTTCTGGTGAATCTATGTGGTTGAAATACCATATAAATATGCGAATCAGGGAATGATTCCTGTATAGACTTATATGTGCTCCTTATCTCTGTTGGATGATGTCCATAGTCATCTATTAGAATGCAGGTTTTGTTATCTAATTTTATCTTACCTTTAATATCCATTCTTCGATTTATGCCAGAAAAATCTTTCAGTGAAGATTGAATTGTATTCAGAGGCACTCCTTCATCTATAGCCACAATTATTGCTGCAACAGAATTAAGTGCATTGTGTCTACCTAGGATATTTAGCTCTATATCTAATACTTTATTTCCGTCTTCATATAAATCGAAAGAAGACATAAGTCCATTTGCACTAAAGTTTCTGATTTGATAGTAATTATCTTCGTTAAAACCATAAGTAATTACCCTTCTTGAAAATTGAGGCAAAAGCTCTTTGACTTGTATATCATCTCCACAAGCTACAATTAATCCATCAAAAGGGATCTTTTTTGCAAAACTAACAAAAGCATCCTTTAACAAGGAGAAATTATTCTCATAATTAGATAAATGGTCTTCTTCAATATTTGTTATTACTGCCAAGGAAGGTTGAAGTAATAAAAAGGATTTATCGCTCTCATCTGCCTCTGCTATAAGATAATCACCACTCCCCAACTTAGCATTTGTAGCAAAACTATTAATTATCCCTCCATTAATGAAGGTAGGGTCGAGATTAGCATCCGTCATGATAGAAGCCAATAAACTTGTTGTAGTGGTCTTTCCATGAGTACCCGCAATTGCTATTCCTTTTTTTAGATTCATTAAGCTCGCAAGTAATTCTGCTCTGGCTAATATGGGTAGATTATTTTTCTTAGCTTCTAATAATTCTTCATTTTCTTTAGAAATTGCCGAAGAAACTATAAGCATATCTTTATCAGTTACATTGGATCTTTTATGGCCGATATAAACCTTTGCTCCTAAGGATGCAAGTCTTTGGGTTATAAAACTTTCTTCTAAATCAGAACCACTTACTGAATATCCTAAATTTATTAGAACTTCTGCTAATCCACTCATACCTGAGCCTCCTATGCCTAAGAAATGGATTTTGTCAGGTTTATTTATTGAATGATTCATAAAGAGAACTGATTATTATAGATATAGAGTCTCTCTTTTCATAAAGTTTTGCTGCATCACTCATTTTGTCTCTTTTTTCTTTCGAAGAAATAATCTTTTGTAGTTTTTGAGTCAAAATATTTAAATTTTCATCCTTAGCTTCTACAACTTCAGAGAGCCCTATTGAACTTAAGTGCATAGCGTTATGAAATTGATGGTTATCTATTGCCCACGGTAGGGGTAAAAAAATTGAAGGCTTTCCAAAGTGTAATATCTCAGATACTGTTAATGCTCCAGATCTTGAAATTATTATTGATGCCCTATTATAGTAATCCTCAATATTAGGGAAAAAATCTTTAACTGTATAATTTAATCCTGATCTTAAGTAAAAACTCTTAACTTCTTCTAAATCTAACTTGCCACATTGATGATAAACGTGCCACTCTTTTAACCCTTCCACATTTTTTAAAGATTTAATTACTAAATCATTTAATTGCAAGGACCCTTGACTCCCACCAAGCACCAGTAAAGATTCTTTATTCTCTACTCCCTTGGTCGTTTTGATCATCTCTTTTCGAAGGGGATTTCCAGACAACACATATTTGTCTTTGTGAGCTGCTAAAGGAAAACCTAAAAAAGTTAAATCTGAAAATAGATTTAAAATTCTATTTGCCGAGCCCATTACACTATTTTGTTCATGTATAAATAGAGGTATATTTAAAACCTTAGATGCTAATCCAATTGGTAAGCTAGTATATCCTCCGAAAGAGAAAACAAAGTTTGGTCCTAATTTTTTTAGTAAAACCAAAGAAGAATAAAAAGACAATAACATTGTCAAGACGGATAAAACTTTTAAAAAAATGTTCTTACCTCTAAAACCATAAGTATTTAAGATGTAAAAATTAACTTTTAATTCTTTTGCTACCTTTTCCTCTAAGGATTCTTTTTTTCCTATCCAATGAATTTCATGGGAATCTTCAATTAATCTTTCTGCGATAGCTTTTGCTGGAAAGACATGACCGCCAGTACCTCCTCCAATGATTATAGCTTTCATTAATATCTGACCCTCCTGGTTATATTAACCAATGGCATTGAAGATTTAGTTTCATAGTCAGCTCTTATTACTAAAGCAGAAAGAGCAAATAAAACTATCAAGTTAGTTCCTCCGTAACTTACAAAAGGTAAAGTTAGTCCTTTAGTTGGAAGCATACCAGATGCAACTCCCACATTTATAACTGTTTGTAATCCAATTAAAACTGCCACTCCGTAAGAAAAGAAATATCCAAAGAATTGTCTTTTTTCCAAAGACCTATTACCTATTTGAATAATTCTAATCAACAGAAATATTAGAAGGGAAAGAAGAAGAAAAGCCATAAATAAACCCATTTCTTCAACTATAACTGCAAAAATAAAATCCGTGTGAGCATCAGGTAAATACCCCATTTTCCATAACCCCTCTCCTAAACCCACCCCGAACCAATCTCCTCTAGAAATTGCCATCAAGGACTGAGTTAACTGATAACCTGTATCGTTTGCATCTGCCCAAGGATCTAAAAAAGAAATGATCCTTTGCCATCTATAAGGTTCAAAAAATATTAGTGCAAAAACTGAGATAGCACCTAATGACATCACTAAGAGAAATTGCTTAAGGTGCACTCCAGCTAAAAAAAGAATAGCTAAAACGGAGCTAAATATCACTGCAGGAGTTCCAAGGTCTGGTTGAATCAGTATAAGAGATATAACTAGAACTATTAAAACAGCTGGTCTAAAGAAGCCAAACCAGCTTGCCTGTATGTCTTTTATTCTTCTAACAGAATAAGCTGAAACATAGATTAACAAAAAAAACTTCATAACTTCTGAAGGCTGTAAAGTAAAACCAAAAATTCTTATCCATCTATTTGAACCTTTAACTTCCACGCCTATTCCAGGAATAAAAACCAAAATCAGACCAACTAACCCCAATAATAGTAAGTACCTATCAAATCTTTCCCAATAAGATAAGGGTATGCAGATAAGAATTGACGATAATAGGATTGCTAATAAAAAGTGAAAAGCTTGTTTATAAAATAGATAGAAAGGATCTCCAGTTAAATTATCAGAGAAATAAATTGATGCGGTAGCTACTGAAACTAGTCCAAATAAAGAAACTATTAGAATTAAACCTATAAGATAAATATCCAGTTTCTTAAGGTCAGGAATATCAATTAATCCACTAAAGAAGTTAAACATTAAGACCCAGATAATGAACGAAAATGAAGTCCTCTTTCCTTGTAATTCGCATACATATCTAGACTTGAACAAGCTGGTGAAAGCAAGATTATGTCACCTTTCTGGGCGATATTTTGAGATAAACTTACTGCGTCTTCTAAGTTTCCAACTACATTACAATTACATTTAGAACTTAGGGAATCAAAAATAAGGTTAGAGTCTTTTCCAAAAATGATGACATTCTTTATATCTTTAAACTTTGATTCCTTTATTGATTGAAAATCTTGACCTTTTGCATCTCCTCCCAAAATAAGAATGACTTCTTTGCCATTCTTTATTTGTCTTGAGGATTCTAAAGCATTAATCATTGAAGAAATGTTTGTAGACTTAGAATCATCAATATACAAAACATTATTAATAGTGCCAAAAATATCAAATCTATGAGGACTCCTTGAAAAATCATTATAGAAAGTCATGATTTTTTCTAGATTTTCTTTAATAAAATCTATTTTAGAAAAGTTTATGGAGTTATCTTTAAGCATCTCCAATGCCATATAGATTGATATTGATGCCTTTAGATTCATGGTCTCATACAGTGGCCAGCCTTTAGGTAAGAGAGATTTCATATCCTCATTGACTTCTTTAAATTCAGATAAGAAATTTAAAAAACCCTGCTCATTGCTTTGAAGTGGTGATGTTGAGTCTTGGAAGATTAAGAATTTACTATTTAGAAAGACTCTTTCTTTTACTCTTCTATATTCTTCTAAGGTTTTGTGCCTATCCAAATGGTCTTGGCCTAAATTTAAGAAGACACCTATTTCAGAATGAATTTCTTGCATATACTCCAGCTGGAAACTAGAAACCTCTATGACTGTATATTCAATATCTTTCGATAAAAGATCTAACACTGGTTCGCCTATGTTTCCTCCTAAAGCGACCTTTTCTTCTCCATAGAATTTACTAAGTAAATACTCTGTCATCCTAGTTACGGAAGTTTTTCCATTAGTCCCTGTTATTAAGATAGGTTTTGACTTTGTTTGACTTAAATAAAGATCTATATCCGTTGATATTGGTATTTCTCTCTTAATTGCTTCGTTCAAGAATACGTTATTGTTATCTACTCCTGGGCTTACAAAAACCTTACTTACCTCTTTCAGAATTGATACTTCTTCAGAGATGATAAACTTGTCTACACAAGAAGATAAATTAGCCTCCTTGCTTGAACAAGAATCCATAACTAAATGATGAATTGATTTATCACTAAGATACCTTGATATGGATCTTCCTGTTACCCCCATGCCCATTATCAAAGGCTTCTTCATCTCTATGCCTATCTGAGTTTTAGTAAGGCCAAACCAATAAGAACTAATACAAAAGTAATTATCCAGAATCTAACAATCACTCTAGGTTCAGGCCATCCTTTCAGCTCATAATGGTGATGTAGTGGAGCCATCCTAAACACTCTTTTGCCTGTAAGCTTAAACGAAACTACTTGTATCATTACTGAAAGTGCTTCCACTACAAAAACTCCTCCCATAACTAACAAAACATATTCATGCCTGATAATGACAGTGATTATTCCTATGGCTGAACCCAAAGCCAGTGAACCAACATCTCCCATAAAAACTTGTGCTGGATAGGTGTTGTACCATAAAAAGCCTATTCCTGAACCTATGATGGCTCCACAAACGATAACTAATTCTCCAGTTCCTGGTAGGTATGGAATATTTAGATAATCTGAAAAAAATAAATTACCTGTAGCGTAACTAATAACTGCAAGACCAGATATCACCATAACAGAAGGAAGAATCGCCAAACCATCTAATCCATCTGTTAAATTAACTGCATTGCTTGTACCTACAATTACAAAATATGAAAGGATAATGAAACCTAAACCTAAAGGGATACTTATTTCCTTTAGAAATGGAACTATCAAGCTGGTTTGGCTTATATCATTCGAACTAATGTACAGATAAGTTACTGCACTTAAAGTAGCCAGACTTTGCCAGAATATCTTTCCACGAAAGGACATTCCATCACTAGATTTATGTTTTATTTTTAGTCTATCATCTATCCAACCTATACAAGCAAAAGATAAGGTCACAAACAATACAGTCCAAACATAGTGATTCTTAAGATCTCCCCAAATAAGAGTGCTTACAAGAATAGCGGAAACTATTAATGCTCCGCCCATGGTTGGAGTCCCCTTCTTACTTAAATGGCTCTCTGGTCCTTCTTCTCTGATTACTTGACCCTGTTGACCTTCTTTCATCTTAGTAATGAATAATGGTCCAAAAAGAAGTGAAAATAACAAAGACGTTATAGTGGCTAATATAGATCTAAAAGATAGGTACTCAAATAGCCTAAGAGGGCCAAAACTCTCGGTGAAAAAATCAAAAATTATCAGAATCATATTTTATTTAGTCAGTTTATCTGCTATTTCGTTCATCTTAGTAGATCTAGAACCTTTAACCATTATTATAGGGTCTTCTAGAGGAATCTTATTCAAATGTTTTAATAAATCCTCTTTACTCCTGAAAATTCCTCCATTACCAGAATAATACTCCAATCCTTTCCTCCACATTTCACCTATACATAAAAAATAATCTATTTTTTCAGAGGCGAATAAACAAACTTCTTTGTGGAATTCTTCTGCATTATTTCCAAGTTCTAGCATCTCCCCTGCTATAAGAACTTTTTTTCTTTTTTCATTAGCCACAAGCCTAACTAGATTTTTCATTGACTCAGGATTTGAGTTATAGGAGTCATCTATCAGCGTTCCTCCATTGACATAATCTTTTAAAGAAAGTCGTCTGTCTGGAAATGTACAATTCTGAAGATCCTTTATACATTTATTAATATCCATATCTAATGCATAACATGCCCCTAGGGCTGCTATGGCATTTAAGACATTATGTTCACCAATAGTATTAAGGCTGCAATCCAAATCTATGTTGCCTATCTTAATACCAAACAATATCTTGTTCTTTTTAACTTCTTGAGAAACGTAGGTAACCCTCAGAGTTGAAGAGTCGCTTTTACCAAAAGAAATAATTCTTAAACCCCTTGACCTGTCTTTCCAGTATTTAAAATAAGGAGAATCAGATGGAAGAACAATAGACCCTTCTCCATTTAAGGAGTCAATGATGTCACCTTTTTCTTTAGCTACACTATCTACATCCACTAGCCCTTCTAAATGTGAATTATGAGCATTTGTTATCAAAGCAACGTGAGGTTTAACTTTCTCAGATAAATAGGATATTTCTCCCATAGAATTAGTACCAATCTCAATAACTGAAAAATCCTGCTGATTTAATTCTAATAATGTAAGAGGCAAACCAATTTGATTATTTTTATTGCCTAATGTCTTGTGGATGGCTTTATCTTTACCTAAGATTTGTGCAGTTAAATCTTTAGTTGTTGTTTTTCCATTGCTACCAGTTAAACAAATAATTTTTCCTAAATAATTTTCTCTCTTAAAATCAGCCAACTGGTTTAGAAAGACAAAGGTATCCTCTGTAAGGATATAAGGTAATTTTGTTTTTATTTTGGAACTTAAGACAATTGAAGATGCTCCAGCGTCTTCAGCTTGTTTTATAAAATCATGTCCATCAAGGTGCTCTCCCTTTAAGCACAAGAAAGTCTCTCCTGGTTTTAAGGTTCTTGTATCTATACTTATTCCTTGGAAGTTCAATGTATTGCCATGAAGCTCTGACCCTGTTAATTCTGCTATTTGATGTAAATTAAGTGTCATCTAATTCTTTAAACTTCATCTAAAAATTTATTGACCTGAATAAAATCACTAAATTCATTTTTTTTACCATTTATTTCTTGATATTCTTCATGTCCTTTTCCGGCAATTAAGAGGATATTCTTTTTCTTACTTCCTATCATTTCTGTAAGGCAATATTCAATAGCTTTCTTCCTATCTAACTCTACTTTAATATGATTATTGCTTTCTATACCTTTCATAATATCTTCAATTATTAAACTAGGTTCTTCACTCCTAGGGTTATCATTAGTTAAAACAACCTTATCTGAATAATTTATAGAAATTTTGCCCATCTCCATTCTCTTTGATTTATCTCTTTCACCTCCACATCCAAATAGACACCATAAAGTAGCTTCTCCTAAACTCCTCAGGGCCTTTAAAGCAAATTCTAATGCCTCTGGAGTATGAGCGTAATCAATAAAACAAATATTGTTATCATCTAGTTCAATTGGAGTCATTCTACCCTTAGAAAATTTAATAGCAGATGAGGAATATGCTAGTTCTTGCAATTCAAACCCTTCTAAAGCAAGAGAGATTATTGAACATAAAGCATTTACAGCCAAGTATTCAGAATGGGTGTTCAGCTTAATTTCTTCGTTACCAAAAGGCGAAGAAACTTTTAGAACTATTTTCTTAAGGTCATCACGAAAACAAGTATATAAAATATCTGCATCTTTAGATTTAGAAATAGAAATTGTGTCTGAATTACTAGCTTTCAATTCAGAATAAATATTCTCACCTAGATTATTATCAATATTTATAACTGATTTCTTAGGCGCATAATCAAAGAATAATTTCTTCTTTGACGCTGCATAATTTTCCATAGTTTTATGATAATCCAGATGATCTTGAGAAAAACTTGTGAAAATAGCTGTGTTAATTTCTAATCCATTTAATCTGCCCTGATCTAAACCATGAGATGAAGCTTCTAAAGCTGCATATTCCATTCCTATAGAACTCATTTGACTTAATTGCTTATTAATTTCTAATGAATTAGGTGTGGTTAAAGATGGTTTCGTTTGAATATTAACTCCATCCAAGCACCAACCTATTGTACTTAAATAACCGCACCTTGCTTTTTTCTGATTAAGCAACCCAGATAGAAACTCTACGGTTGAAGTTTTTCCATTAGTTCCTGTGACTGCAATTAATTTTAATTTTTTTGAAGGATTTTCATAAACATTAGAAATTATCTTCCCTAAATCATTCTTTAAAGAATGTAGTATGAATACTTTTTCTTTGGGATCTAGAATGCTATCAGAAAGAACAGCCACAGCCCCCTTGCTAAATGCTTCTTTTATGTAATTATTTCCGTCTGCTTGAGATCCTTTATAGGCCAAAAAGAGGTCTCCTTCTTTTGTGTATCGGCTATCTAAAGAGATACCTTTGATATCTTCACATTGAGGAATAAGATCCTTAAGAACTGCTGAATTAAACTTTTCCAATTAAGTCCCCAGTTCTAATGTTCTCATGGATTGATTCATAATTTCTGAAAATGCAGGAGCAGCAACTTCTCCTCCTGAGTGTAACTCGCCCTTCAACCCTCTCAATACTACCACTATTAATAAAGATGGATCTCTTGCAACAGAATATCCTGAAAATGTTGCCGTATATTCTTTTTCATTTTTTACTATCCTTTCTGCTGTACCTGTTTTTCCTGCTATAAGCAAACCATTAACCCCAGCCTTCCTGCCTGTACCGTAACGAGCATTAACTGTCTCTATAAGCATATCTTCTACTTTCGAAGCAGTGTCTTCACTTAAAACTCTTTTTGGATTTTTTAGGCTAGATAAATCTTTATCCAAATATAAATATAATTCTTTAAACATACCTCTGTTTGCAAAAACTGAATAAGCCTGCGCAATGTGTAAAGCAGAAATAGATAAGCCATATCCATAACAAAAACTAACTTTATCTCTTTCACTAATAATTGAATATTTAGGTAAAAAACCTTGAGTAGCAGGAATAAGAATATTTGTTAAATCAGAATCTAAACCAAAATTAGAAAAATATTCAAACAAATAATCCTTATCCTGTTGATCGCATAACTTAACCATTGCTACGTTACTAGATCTTGAAATTATCTCATTCAGGTTAAGAGAGCCAAAATCCCTAAAATCACTAGTTTTATATCCTCCATATTCTATCCATCCAGGAGATGTATTAACTAGCTCTGATTCTTTTACCAAACCTGATTCTAATATAGCTGACATAGCTAAAGGTTTCATAACTGAACCTGGCTCGAAGATATCTAAGGCAGACCTGTTTCTAAATACACTTAAGTCACTTATATTCTTTCTGTTATTTGGATTGAACGTAGGTAAATTAGTTAAGGATAAAATTTCTGATGTTCTAGGATCTATTATTACTACAGACCCAGAGATAGCTTTTGTTTTCTCAATTATTTTATTTAATTCTAAAAATGCTATTGATTGCAATCTGGAGTCAATTGTTAAATACAGGTCTCTTCCGTCTTCTGCTTCTTTCCTCTTTCCATCTAATTTTATCCCTTTGGGACCCCTTGAACCTTCAAAAGAACCATCCTTACCTTTAAGAAATTTATCAAAAACTAATTCTGTTCCCTGAATTCCATTTCTGTCTGTATCTGTAAGACCAACAACATGAGAAAAAGCCTCTCCTTGAGGGTAAGATCTCTTAAGTTTTTGTAAAATATTAACTCCCTTTAGCTTAATTTTATTTAATGACTCTATCTCAAATTGGTCTAAATCTTTCTTAATGATTAAATATCTAGAACTTGTCAGATTAATTCTTTGAATTATCTTTTCTATGTCTAAATTTATAGCTTCAGATAAAATAGAAAGGTTAGTTTTAGATAAATTAAAAGAAAGTCTATCTATTTCTAAAAAGTAGGAATTAATATCCAAAGCTAGAATTCTTCCATTTCTATCTAAAATTTTTCCTCTTCTAGAGGGTATTTGATAAATTGATTTAATCTTTGAATAAGATCGTTCTTCCAAAAAAGAATCTTGAAAAGTCTTTATATAAATTAATCTTGAAAAAAGTAGAAGAAAAGCTACTAATAGAATGATTATGAGAAAAAAATTTCTTCCAGAATAAATATTTACTCTAGAAGACATTAGTTCTCTAATCTAATTGTGTTCTAACAAAAGAAGGTATGTTTAAGAATTCTCCGTCCTCTTCATCTTTATCCTCTTGTGTTTTTGAAGAGACACTCTCAATTTTAGGAGGATTTTCCATTAAGTTCCTGGCTCCATCGCTTAAGGGTAATGGTTTTGTGACATTCAAATCATTAAACCTACTATCATTAATTGAAGTTAGGTTTTTAGTAGAAACACCCAGACCTGTAGCAATAACTGTTACTACAAGTTCATTTCCTATTGATTCATTTATCACATTACCAGTTACTATGATTGCATCATTTGCAGCAAAACCTTCTATACAATCTCCTACTGCTTGAATTTCTCCTAAAGTAATATCCGGACCAGCCGTAATATTAACTAATACACCTCTAGCATCCTTAAGACTTATATCTTCAAGTAATTTACTGGAAACTGCTTGTTCAGCTGCTATTCTTGCTCTATCAGGACCTGTAGCACTTCCTGTGCCCATCATCGCAGTACCTTTTTCTGACATAACTGTCTTTACGTCAGCAAAGTCTACATTTATTAGCCCTGGGCACATAATAATGTCAGAAATCCCTCTAACCGCCCCAGAGAGTACATCATTTGCTTGACTAAACGCTTCTATCATACTGCAATCTTGACCTAAAACTTCTAATAGCTTCTGATTTGGAATAGTAATTAATGAATCTACTTCTTCTACCAATTCTTTTACTCCCTCCTTGGCTATCTCCATTCTCTTCTTTCCTTCTAATTCAAATGGCTTAGTTACAACTGCAACAGTCAATATTCCTAATTCTTTGGAGACTTGAGCAACTATTGGTGCAGCACCTGTTCCTGTACCACCACCCATGCCTGCTGTTACGAAAGCCATATCTGTACCTTTTAACATTTCTCTGATTCTGTCTCGATCCTCCAAAGCAGCTTCTCTACCAATGTCTGGATTTGCTCCTGCTCCAAGTCCATTTGTTACTTGTTTTCCTAAAGTAAATTTAGTTGTGGCTCCATTTTTATCGAGAGCTTGCTTGTCAGTGTTTATAGAAATGAACTCAGCTCCTTCTATGCCTGATTCAACCATATGGTTGACGGCATTTCCTCCACCGCCGCCCACTCCTATAACTTTAATTACGGCCGTACCGTGATTATCTTCTACTATGTCCCATTCACTCATTACCTTTCTCTCCCTATACGTTAAAAGTTAAAGATTTCTTCCAAACCATCTTGAGACTCTATTAAATATATTTTTGTCTCTATGGATATAATTCATATGGTCTTCTTGTTTTTGTTTCAACCCATATTCAAGTAAACCAACAGAAGTTGCATAAATTGGATTGTTTATAATCTCAGTAAATCCTTCTGCGGAATTAGGAGTACCTATCCTTACAGGAGTATGAAAAACTTCTTCTGCTAATTCTACAGCTCCTTCTATTTTAGAAGCTCCACCAGTTAGAACTATTCCTGCCGGAATTAAAGAGTCAAAACCACTTATATTTAGTTTTTGTTGTGTCATGGTAAATATTTCAACATATCTTCTTTCAAGCACATCTGCCAAGGATTGTCTTGAAAGCTCTCTTTCTGGTCTTCCACCCATACCTGGAACCATCATTGTCTCATTAGCGCTAGTTAATGAACTTACAGCACATCCATACATTTGTTTTATATCTTCTGCCTGGTTAGGCGGTGTTCTCAGAGCCTGAGCTATATCATTTGTAACATGATCTCCAGCAACTGGTAAAACTTCAGTAAAGGATATTGATCCCTCAGTAAATACAGCGATATCAGTTGTTCCACAACCTATATCTATAAGACAAACCCCCAACTCTCTTTCATCATTAGTTAAAACTGAATAACTTGATGCTAGTTGTTCTAAAACAAAGGCTTCTACTTCTAGGCCGCAGGACCTGACACAAGTATGAATATTCTGAGAGGAGTTCTCACTACAAGTTACTAAATGCACCTTTGCTTCTAATCTTGAACCTGCCATACCAAGAGGTTCTTTAATACCGTCTTGTTTATCGATAATATAATCTCTAGGTAAGACATGAAGTAGCTTCTGATCAGCAGGTATAGCCATAGCTTGGGCAGTTTCGATTACTCTATCAACATCGGAATATCTAACCTCACCATCTTTTATTGGTACAACTCCTTCTGAATTTAAGCCTCTTATATGACTACCAGATATCCCTACATAACAAGAGCTAATATGACAACCTGCCATTGTTTCTGCTTCTTGGATAGATTTTTTAATAGCTTTTGTAGTTGAATCAATATCAATTACAACTCCATTCTTTAAACCTCTAGAGGGATGAGAACCAATTCCTATTATTTCAAGTGAATTCATTTCATTTATTTCTGCTACAACAGCTACAACTTTTGAAGTTCCTATATCTAAACCTACTAGCATTTCTTTATGATTAACACTACTCATCTTTTTTCTCCTCTAACTCAAATAAGAAATGGATAAACCTTTTTTATACCTAAGGTCCATTTTTTTGATAAGCTCAATTTTTCCTGAGATCAGCTCAAACGAGATAAAATCCTCGAGACGTTTGAGCTGATCCCGGAAGTTCCTTAAATTCATTACAATAACTAATTGATCATCTGTGGTAATTCTTAGAGAGTCATCTTCCTCCAACTCAATTGATCTTATAGACTTATTTAATCTATTCATTTGAGACTGCATATGATGATTTACCTCCAATAGGTCACTTTCTGTTTTTACAGGTCCATTTATAGACACTAAGTCCAACTTTAAATTTACTTTTTTAGGTTTTATTTTATGGCCGTCTTGAGTTAGAAAAGTATTTTTATTAAGAATAGCTATTGGTTGATGTTCCTTGATATCTATCTTTATTGTTTCTAGATTGTTACTTTTTATTCTTAATTGTTTTACCCATGAAACTTCATATAACTTCTGAACATCTTCTTTTAAAAGAAGTTTATTGTCTAAATTTTTTAATGAATTTGATATGGATGTTAACTCAGTTAGATTTGGACTATTCTTAGAAAATGTAATTATTTGTTCATTATTTACATTAACATTAGAACCTTTCTCGCATCCTAAAAGAATCAATATCGTTGATATAACGCAAATGAGAGAAGTTTTATTCATATAAACTCCCATTCTTTTTTATAAATACTAAATTTTTACTAGAAGGTGTCACCATGTTTAGTTTTCCGATTGCAACTTTACGTAAAGTTAACTGACCTCTTTGCTCTTCTACTTGCTTCAACAATAAGTCATTTTTGAACTGTAGCTCTTCTTTGACCAAATTTAATTGCTCAGTTTTTGAAAAATTAATACGATAATCATAAATATTTGAAATTAGATAAAGACCAAAGAAAAAGTTTAGAGATACTAAAATAGCTATCACTTTATTTATTGCTTTATTAATTAAAATCAGCATACTTTCTCAGCTACCCTCAATATGGCACTTCTACTTCTGGGGTTGTTTTTTATTTCTTCTTCACTAGGTTTGATTGGCTTTTTAGTTATAACTTTCAATAAAGATTCATTTGATCTATCTTTGCCTTGAAAGAATCTCTTTACAATCCTGTCTTCAATTGAATGGAAGCTTATAACTGCAATCCTCCCTCCAAGCCTTAAGGCATTCTCAGATTTTATTAGTAAATTTCTTAATTCTTGCACTTCATTGTTGATATGCATTCTTATTGCTCTAAAAATATTAGTTGCAGGATGCTTTTTTGTTTTTCTAGGCGTGCAAGAGATAATCAAATCTGCTAATTCCTTTGTTGAAGATAAAGCCTTTACTTGCCTTCTTTCAATTACCTTTCTTACAATTCTCCTAGAATTTCTAGCTTCCCCTAAGTTCCAAAAAACTGCTTCAAGTTCTTTTTTATTAGCTGTATTTATCCATTGCTCTGCTGTTAGACCATTTGTTTGATCCATCCTCATATCTAAAGGAGCTTCTTTATTGAAACTAAAACCCCTCCTAGCTTCATCTAGTTGAAACGAAGAAATTCCAAGATCAGCTAAAATTCCATCGAGATTAGTTGCTTCTTCTATATCATCGATATTACTGAAAGCAGAAATAGAAAAATGGAATCTATCATCTTTTCTAGAAATTTTAGAAGCACTATTCAATGATGAAGAATCTCTATCTATAGCTAGCAAGCTTCCAACAGAACTTAGTTGATTTAAGATAGCTTTAGTATGGCCGCCAAGACCAAAAGTACAGTCTAAATATTTACCGTTAGAGTTAATAATGAGGTTGTTAATAACTTCGCTTACCATAACAGCCTCATGTTTTTTTTCTTCCCTCAAAAGGGAATCTCCTCTAAATGTTGGGGTAAGTCCTCTATACTATTACTTTTTTTGACTTCTTCTCCCTTTTGGATTTTCTCCCAATTCTTTAAGTCCCAAATCTCAAACTTCTTACCCATTCCAACAAAAGCAACCTGTTTCTTAGGCTTAATATTTGCGTGATCTCTTAAAATCTGAGGAATTAAAAGAGTCATTCTTTCAGAAATAGAAAACTCTGTTTCATGTGCATTACCTAAAATCATCCATTGCATAGCCCTTACTTTGTTATTAAGACCTCCCAAAGAGATAAATTTTGAAGAGATCTCTTTCCAAAGGCCTCCTGGATAAAGAACTAGAGAAGGAAATTGAGGGTCTCTTGTAACTACAATCGAACCTTCGCAGGTAGATTCTAAAAAATCTCTATATCTAGCAGGCAAAACTAACCTTCCCTTTGCATCCAGAGTTAAAAATGAGGAGCCATAAACATTCTTTTCCATACCAAAAATTAATTTTTTTCATAAAAATTAATATGAAGAAGTTACACTTCTTCACACTTTGGTACACTTTAGGTAGAAATGACCCCTTTTGTCAACCCAAAATTACACTTTATTTCATATATATGCTTATATCTAAAAGGTAATTTAATTAAGGAATGAGCTGATCTATAAGCCGGGTTCTGTCTAGGATAATCATTCATCTAGGCCAATTGTCACCAATTAGCTCAAGCAACCTACCCGGGTTCAGTCTGGACAAACTCTAGAACCTCTATTTGGTCTTGCTCCAAGTGGGGTTTACAAAGCCTCAAATGTTACCATTTAAGCGGTGCGCTCTTACCACACCTTTTCACCCTTACCTATTTAGGCGGTTTATTTTCTGCTGCACTTTCCGTAAGCTCACGCCTCCCAGGTGTTACCTGGCACTTTGTCCAATGGAGCCCGGACTTTCCTCTCTAAAGAGCGATTATCTGATCAGCTCACTATTATTATACCTAACCTCTAATTAGATAAGAAATCATAAAAGATCTTCTTATTTCTTTTAAAAATCTTTGCAGCTAGCTTTGCTGCATCTTTATTCGGCAAATATTCAGAAATTATTTCTACAACTCTGATTTCTTCTTCGTCTAAATATTTACTTAGATTCTTGCTATTTCGGACATTTGATAAAACTATTACTATTTCACCTTTTATAGCTTTTAAATTACTTTCTAAAATTTTTTTTGTTTCTTTAGCATTACCACGATAGTAATTTTCATATAATTTTGTCATTTCTCTACAAACACATACTTCCCTATTGGGCATATATTTATTTATTAAATCTAGAGTTTTAAGAATTTTTCTAGGTGTCTCAAAAAATACAATGGTTTCATTTTTTCTTTGGAAATCTTTTATAAATTTTTCTCTTTCTGGGAGTTTAGAAGGAGAGAAGCTATGAAAAGAAAAGTGTTCTAAATCAAATCCAGTGGCAGACAAAGCAGAGATAACCGCTGAAGGGCCTGGACAAACTACTATCTTAGCACCCAAAGAAATAACTTCTTTAACTAACATAGATCCTGGATCAGATATCAATGGGGAACCAGCATCTGAAACAAGAGCTAAATTTTTACCTGAAGATAATTTAAAAAGAATATCATTTAATTTCTTCTTCTCTGAGAACTTATGATAGGAAATTAATCTATTTCGATTTTCAATTTTATAATGATTGAATAATTTTCTAGTTACTCTAGTGTCTTCAGCTAAACAAAAGTCTACCTCTTTTAATACATCGAGACTCCTGTAACTTATATCTTTCAAATTACCTATTGGAGTTGAAACTATATAAAGTATTCCTAATCTAGTATTCTTAATCAAAATGAATCTCTATGAAATTAATAAAACCATAACATATATATTTATATGTATTTTAATTACAGGTTGTAGCATATCTAATTCTGTTGAAAAACCTTATAAATTTGAAGAAGAATCTTTTATAAAGAAACCTAATATTAACTCTAAATTTAATCAATATCCCAGAGAATTTAATATTCTGATTTCTGACGACAGTAAATTACAAAAAGAAATATCACTAGGACTCATTGCAAATTATTTCTACTACAAAATTAATAAAGATTACGCCCCCAAAATTAATATTAAAAAAATAAACTATGACAAAAACAACTCTAAATGTTTTGAAGGAATAAATCCTTCCAAGTTTACTTTTATAGTCCTAACAGATAAAAATTTTAATATATCATCTCGGTGTAAAAGTTCTTTAGAGAAATTAAATGGGATACAAATTATAGCTGAGGACGCTTATAAAATAGATGCACCAAAGCTTTACGCTTTTGAAGTAAAAGAAGGAGATAAAGAAATAATCATCAATCACGCTATATTACACAATAAAACAAAAGCCATTATCTTGGATCAAAACGAAGATGAGCATCTTTATTCGTTGCTAATGAATTGGAAAAAATCAGGGGGAAAAGTATTAGAATCAAAAAAAATAAATAAGAAAAATATTTCAGAACTGATTCCAGAAACCTTGTATATAAATGAAAGTAATAATAGGCTAAATAAAATTGAGAACATAATTAAGGCTAAAGTTAGCTCAACTCCAAGAACAAGACAGGATGCTGAAGTATTAGTTCTATCAACTAAACTCGATATTGCTAGGAGCTTAAAACCATCATTAGAATATAATTATGGGGAAAGAATTTCTGTTTATCTTATTCCGTCTTGGAATAATAAAGATACTTATGAAAAGAAAGAGTTAGACCTGGAAGGAACTATTTTCATAGAGATGCCATGGGTTGTAGGCCTAAATCAAGATTTTAATATTAATGAAGAAGTTAACAGAACTAGAGCGTTTGCGATTGGTTATGACGCATATGAAATTTTTCTTTTGCTTTCTTCAAAGACAAAAGTTGACTACTTTGGTTTAACAGGAAAAATAACCGTTAAACAGTCAAAAATAAATAGAAAAGATATATTAATAAAAGTCGATGAAGGAAAATTAGTTCCGATAGGTTACTAATCAGCTTATTTCTCGCATATCCTTTTCTAGCTCAGTTAGACTCTCTATAAAACTTGGCATTGTAAAAATTTTCTTCATATACAAATTTAAAGGTTTATGTTTTGCATCATTAGGAATTTCTATCCCAATCATTGGCAATCTCCAAAGTATAGGTGCTATACAACAGTCAACTAAACTAAATTCTTCATTCATAAAATAAGGCTTTTCTTTAAGTAGAGCACAAGAACTAACAATTAAAGACTTAAGTTCTTTTTTAACTGTTTTAGCCTTAGCAGGTTTTAAATTACCATCAATCAATTGATCGAACCTTGAACTCCAATCTAACTCTATTCTTTTTATATACAGTCTTATATTTGCCCTCAAAACTGGATAAACAGGTAAAAGAGGAGGATGTGGAAACCTTTCGTCCAAATATTCCATCAATGTTACAGAATCAAATAAGCAAACATCTCTATCTACTAATACAGGCAGCGTTGCATAAGGGCTGATTTCTAAAATTTCAGGGTCAATGTTATCCCGATTAGATTCAATCATCTCAGATGTAATGCCCTTTTCTGCTAAAACTATTCTTACTCTATGACAATAATGATCCGTTGGATCTGAGAATAAAGCCATCGATGTTCTTTTACTTAATGAAATCATTTATTTAATACCTCAAAAAAAAATTAATGCACGTCCTTCTTAAACTCTCTATAGAGCAAATAAGTTAATACTAACAATATAAGAAGATAGAGAATTACATATTTTCCTATATATTCTCTTTGCTCTTTTATAGGATCAGACATATAGGCTAAGAAATTTGTTAAATCTAAAATACTCTGATCGAATTCTTCGGGGCTGAGAGTTCCTGTACCAGGAACCAATTCTAAAAAACCACATTTCTCTTCTGTTAATAGTTTTCCTGTTAAAGGATCTTGTTTTAATCCACCATTATCTGCATAAATAGGAATCTGCTTACAAGTACTTACTTGTTCACCTTGTAGAGATAAAAGAACGTTAGGCATACCTACATTTTCATAAACTTTATTATTTACCCCTAAAGGTCTTGATTGGTCTGTATAGAAACTTTTTAAGTAAGAATAAAGCCAGTCAGCTCCATGAAGAGAAACTTCTAAAGTTAAATCAGGGGGTGGAGCTCCAAACCATGTCTTAGAATCTTTTTCTAGCATGCTTATCTCCATTAAATCTCCAATTTTTGCATCTCCAAATATTAGATTATCTTCAAAAATGTCATAAGGGATCTCTAAATCATCAGCAACTCTTTTATATCTTCCATATTTAAGAGAATGACAAGCAAAACAGTAATTCATATAAAGTTGCGCTCCCTTTTGTAGAGAAGGTTTATCTTTGGCATCTATCTCTGCATGCAAGCAGACTCCTTCTTGCATACCATCTTCCGATAACAGCGTTCCACATCCTCCGCCTGCAGCGGAAATTTCATAGGACAGTAAAATTACTAAAAATGAGAAAATCTTTTTCATTTTACAATAATCCTATCTGGAACAGGTTTACATTTCTCGTACTTGGTATAAATGGGCATTAAAATAAAGTATGCAAAATAAGTGAAAGTAAAAATCTGCGCTAATAAAGTCCTAAATGGGCTTGGAGTTACAGAGCCTAAGTAACCAAGAACAAAAAAGCTAATAACAAAGACTGCAAGACCAATTTTGCTATATATTCCTTTATATCTAATAGATTTTACAGGGCTCTTATCTAGCCAAGGATAAAGTGCCAGAATAACTATAGCTGCACCAAATACAACTAGGCCTAGAAATTTAGCTGTTAAAGGACCTATTGAGAAAGTTATAGCTCTTAACATTGCATAAAACGGAGTGTAATACCATGCAGGAACAATATGCTCAGGTGTTTTTAGATTATTTGCAGGTTCATAATTTACATACTCAATTACATAGCCTCCTCCGTCAGGAAAGAAAAAAATGACTACGCAAAAAAGTATTAAAAAGAAAACTATTGCTACAAGATCTTTAAGAACATCATAAGGAAAGAAAGGAACACTGTCTAAAGGAACTCCATCTTCATCTTTAAATTTTTTTATATCTACACCTTCAGGATTGTTTGATCCAACTTCATGCAAAGCAAGAATGTGTATAGCGACAACTGCTATCAAAGCTAAAGGAAGGACAACTACATGAAAAGCAAAAAGTCGATTTAATGTTATTCCAGAAATTAAATAATCCCCTCGTATCCAGGTTAAAAGATCTTCTCCAATTAAAGGAATTGCTCCAACTAAGGAAAATATAACTTGAGCAGCCCAGAAGGACATCTGGCCCCAAGGTAATACATATCCTGTGAACCCTTCAACAACAAGTATAAAGTATGTTAACCAACCAAGAATCCATAAAAGTTCTCTTGGTTTTTGATAAGAACCATAAAGTATGCCTCTAAACATATGTAAATAAATTAATAAAAAGAATGCAGAAGCTCCAGTTGTATGCATATATCTGATAATCCATCCTCCATCTACATCACGCATAATGTACTGGATTGAAGCGAAAGCACCTTCAGCTGTTGGTTCATAATTCATCAATAACCAGATGCCAGAAATTAACTGAATTACTAAGACAACCACAAGCAATACTCCCGCCAAGTACCAAAAATTCTGACCTATGGGAGCAGGATACTTACTTAAGTGCCTTTCCCAGGTAGCAGTTATAGGAAGTCGGTCATCAAACCAATTTAATAATTTCGTAAACATTATACTTTTGCTCCGTCTTTCCCTATAACAAGAACATCTTCACTTTCATAATAATGTGGAGGAACAAACATATTTGTTGGAGCCGGAACACCTGAATAAACTCTCCCAGCTAAGTCAAACTTAGAACCATGACAAGGACAAAAGAAACCTCCTTGCCATTCCTCATCAAAGTCTGTTACTCCTATTTGTGGATAAAAGGTTGGAGCACAAGAAAGATGGGTACAAACTGCTTCTAGAACTACAACATCTGGCCTGATAGATCTATTTTCATTTTTTGCATATTCAGGCTGTTGATCTTGATCAGAATTCGGGTCAGATAATCTTTCAATATTTTTATTTAATAATTCTAAAGATTTATCTGTATGCCTCACAACATAAATAGGCTTTCCTCTCCATTCAACTACCATCATCTCCCCTTTCTTCAGCTTACTTATATCTGCTTTAGAAGGAGCTCCAGCTGCCTCAGCTTTAGCACTTGGGGAAATAGAAGTTAAGAACGGAACTGCTGCCCCAACAACTGCTCCAGCACCTACTACCGATGTGGCTGCAATTAAGAATTTTCTTCTCCCTGGATTAGAAGGATTCTTTGGCTGCATACTATCTCTTTGAGAATTGAGGCCTTTTTCTGGCCTTTCTTAAACCTACTTTCTTTCGTTCTACTTTTCTTGAATCTCTTGTTAAATAACCTTCCTTTTTTAGAGGTCCTTTTAGATCTTCATCTAACTTAACTAACGCTCTAGCTATTCCTAATTGAATAGCTCCTGCTTGCCCAAAACTACCACCGCCTTTGACTGTGGCCTTAATGTCAACCCCACTTAGCATTTCTACTTTTTCTAAAGGTTGCTTAACAAGCATTTGTGCTACCTCTCTAGGAAAGTACTCTGCCAACTCTTTTTCGTTCACAGAAATGACTCCGCTACCCTTAGTCAAAAAGACTCTAGCTTTAGACGTTTTTCTTCTTCCTACTGTAATTATTTGTTCCAAAATATTTCCTATAACTCAGTTAACTGTGGATTTTGTGATTTATGTGGATGAGAGTCATCCTTATAAATTTTTAGTTTTTTTATGACTTGTCTCCCCAATTTGTTTTTTGGCAGCATACCTTTAACTGCAGACTTAATAGCTTCTTCAGATGTTTCTTCTAAAACTTTTTCCAAATTCTTTTCTTTAATACCTCCTGGGTACCCTGTATGACGGTAATATTTTTTTTGGCTTAGCTTATTACCTGTAACATTAATAAGATCAGAATTAATGACTACTACATAATCTCCTAAATCAGAATTAGGAGTAAACTCAGGTTTATGCTTGCCTCTAAGTCTGTTAGCAATCTTTGTTGCTAAACGACCTAAAGTTTTATCTTTAGCATCTACTAGTATCCAATCCTGGTTAATATCTTCTTTTGTAAAACTTTGTGTACTCATAGAAATACTTCACTATTCAAGTAAGCGCGCGCATTTTAATCTACTAGTAGGGGTTGATACAACATGAACTTAAAGAAAAAATGAATAAAGTTTAATAAATTATCCTTGAATAATTGTATGATTTGCTATCCTTTAAGGCACAAAAATGAATAAATACCTTAATTACTTGTTGTCTTTGACTCTAGGCTTAGGAATTGGATCCTTTGGCCTCTTTGTTTATTTAAAAAATATAGATACTTCTGAACATATCATCAGCTCTGACCTAATTGCTCATAGTTATAATTTTGCCGTAAAAAAAGCTTCTCCTGCAGTAGTAAGCATCTATAGTGATAAGATAGTTTCTAGAAATAATTCTTCGCTCTTTTCAGAAAGATTTAATTCTATCTTCGGAAAAAATAATAGAAATAGAATTGAATCAAGCCTTGGGTCAGGTGTCATATTTAGTTCAGATGGTTATGTCTTGACTAATCAGCATGTAATTGGCGATTCTAGTTTAAATATTATTGTAGAGTTAGATGATGGAGTAAAAAAGAATGCTACGATAATAGGCATTGATAAGGGAACAGACCTTGCTGTACTTAAAATCAATGCAGCAAAAGAATTAACCTCAATTGAAATTGCAGATTCTAATCAACTTAAAATAGGAGATGTTGTACTGGCTATAGGTAATCCTTATGGACTTGGACAGTCTGTTAGCATGGGAATAGTAAGTGCAACAGGAAGAGAATTCAATAACCCCTTTTCCGATTACATTCAAACTGATGCTTCTATAAATAGAGGTAACTCAGGTGGAGCGCTTATTGATACTCAGGGTAGATTAGTAGGTATAAATACCTTAATAAAAAGCTCTTCAGGAGGATCTGAAGGGGTTGGTCTTTCAATACCTTCTGTAACTGTTCTTTCAATAGTCAATGATCTTATCCAATTTGGAGAAGTAAGAAGAGGATGGCTAGGATTTGGCATTGATAGAAGAGAGGCGACAAAAGGTAATCTAGTTGTGGCATCTATCTATAAAAATGGTCCAGCAGAAAAAGCTTCAATGAAGATAGGAGATAAGATAATTCAGATAAACCAAGAGAAAGGTTCATATAAGAATCTATATCAACAATTTGCAAGATCAAAACCTGGATTAGAAATTAAATTTAAACTTGAAAGAGATAATGAAGTAGTTGATGTTGAACTAATAACAGGCCAATTACCTGTAAATTAACCTTTTAATTTTTTTAGCCTATAAATGGCAGACTTGGTGTGAGCAGACAATCCTTCGGCTTTTGATAGAGTAATAGTGTCTTCGAGTAAATCTAGATAATTACCCTTTAGTTCTTCTTTATTCAAATTTATAACTGTTGGATGAACTAAAAAATTATTGACGCTTAGTTGTGAACTAAATCTTGCTGAAGCTGAAGTAGGGAGAATATGTGAAGGTCCTAATGAATAATCTGAAATAGCATTGGCAGAGTCATCCCCTATTAGTATTGTTCCTGCGTATATGAATTTATCAGTTATTCTTGAAGAATCTTTCAATTTTAAATGTAGATGCTCTGGAGCAAACTTATTAGAAAAATCAATAGCTTCTTCAATTGTGTTTAGATTAATAATAAAGCCATTATCTAATAGAGATTTTTTTATGATGTCTTTTCTTTCTAATGTTTCTACCTCATTATTTATAATGCTTTCAACTTTATTTGTGAACTCTTGATCTAACGAGACTAAAATTGAGCAGGCCTGTTCATCGTGTTCAGCTTGAGCCATCAAGTCTAAGGCAGTTGAATAAGGATCTGTTTGATTATCTCCAATAACTAAAATTTCTGAAGGTCCTGCAATTAAGTCAATCCCTGCCATACCAAAGATTTGTCTTTTAGCTTCTGCTACATACTTATTCCCTGGACCCACTACTTTATCGACATTAGGTAAAGAATTATTCCTAAATACAAACCCTGCTATTGCATGCACTCCTCCTATGCAATAAACCTCGTCTATTCCCGCTACATGACAAGCGGCTAAAATAATAGGACTTAAGGATTTAGTAGGGCTCGGAGAGGACAAAATTATGTTTCTTACACCAGCAGCTTTAGCTGGACCAGCAGCCATTAAGACTGTTGAGGGATAGAGCGCTTTACCTCCAGGTGTATAAATCAGAATGCTTTCAATAGGTATATTTTTCCTAATTATATTGTTATCAATTTTTTCTGAAGGCAGTAAAGTCTTTTGGTAATTTAAGATTCTTTTGTAAGTTTTTTTTAAAGAAATAAAAGTTTCTTTATCTACTAGGCTTTTTGAGTTATTAATTAACTTTGAATCTATCCTAGCTTCATCTAATGAAGAAATATCTAATCCATCAAATTCTAGAGAAAATTCCTTTATAGCTTCATCTCCTCTAGTAAAAACTTCTTCAAGAATAGAACTAACATGATCTTGAGTTTTTGTTTTAAAAGGCGCTTGTTGTAGTCTTAGAACCTCAATTATTTCATTGATATCTAGCTCATCAGAATTAAATTTTTTATTAAATACTTTCATGTTCTTGAAAGAAGAATTTTTTTAAATTCTGTAATTAGTTTTTTATTTATCGCTAAAGCAGCTTTGTTGACAATTAGGCGTGTTGAGATTTCTCTGATCTTCTTTAATTCTTTCAAGTTATTTTGTTTTAGTGTTTTTCCAGTCTCAACAAGGTCTAAAATGACATCAGACAACCCTGTTTCAGGAGCAATTTCATGTGAGCCTAGAAGTTCTATTATTTCTGTCTGAATACCAATAGATTCAAAATAATTTTTTGCAGTATTAATATATCTTGTAGCTACTCTTAGTTTATTTTTTTCTAGTAACTTTTGCTCCTTACCAGCAATCGACAATCTACATTTTCCTACATTTAGATCATTCAATTCAACAAAGTCATAACCTTCTCTTTCTAACAGAATATCTTTACCTACTAGACCTATTTGAGCAACGCCTGAGTGAACAAAAGTGGGTATATCCCACCCTCTTACTAATAAATATTTGATATGTGAAGATTCTGAATTTAATAATATCTTTCTTGTTTTGAGTTCTGAATTTTTTATCGCGTATATTGAATCTTTAAGTAAAGAGTTTACTTCCTTTAACACTCTTCCCTTGGATATAGCAACTATAAGCTTATTATTTTTTTCCATCCTACTAAGAAATCCTTTCTATATTTGTTCCAAGAAAATTCAACTTTTCTTCTATACGCTCATATCCTCTATCTAAGTGATAAACACGATCAATAATAGTTTCACCTTTTGCTACTAATCCAGCTAACACGAGACTAGCAGAAGCTCTCAAATCAGTTGCCATTACTGGTGCACCTATTAAATCTTTACCTCCTTCAATATACGCTGTATTTCCTTTTAGTTTTATTGAGCCTCCCATCCTGGCTATTTCTTGAACATGCATAAATCTATTTTCAAAAATTGTTTCTGTCACTGTAGAGTTACCGTCGGCTATGGCATTTAGTGCTACAAATTGAGCTTGCATGTCTGTGGGAAATGACGGAAAAGGACCTGTTGTTAGACTTGTAGAGATAGGCCTTTCCTTATTCATTTTTAAACGTACCCAATCATTTCCAAGTTCTATTTCAGCTCCAGATTCCTTTAGTTTTGAAATAACAGATTCTAATGTAGATGGCATAGTTCCTCTTATAGTTATGTCTCCTCCAGTCATTGTTGTTGCAGTCAGATAGGTGGCTGTCTCTACTCTATCCGGCATAACATTGAAATCACAACCAGAAAGATGTTCTACCCCAGTTATAACTATTTTTTCTGAACCAGCTCCTTTTATTTTTGCTCCCATTTGGACAAGACATTTAGCTAAATCTACTACTTCAGGTTCTCTTGCTGCATTTCTAATAGTTGTAGTTCCAATAGCAAGAGAAGCAGCCATCATTATATTTTCAGTTGCAGTTACACTTATTGGGTCCAGATAAATATCTGCTCCAACTAAACCTTTTTTAGCCTTTGCCTTTATATAACCTTCTTCAATAATTACTTCGGCTCCCATTTTCTCCATAGCTTCAATATGAAGATTTACAGGCCTACTTCCAATCGCACAGCCTCCAGGTAATGCAACATCTGCTTGTTTAAACTTTGAAAGTAAAGGGCCTAAAACTAAAATAGATGCTCTCATGGTTTTTACCAATTCATATCTAGCATTTAAATTTTGTATATCAGATGAATCAATTAAAACTTCCATATCATCATTTAAGGCTACATCAATACCCATTGACCCAAACAACTCTATCATTGTTGTGACATCCTTTAAGTGAGGTAAATTACCTATTTTCATGGGTGAATCTGCTAACAAAGATGCAGCCAAAATAGGTAGAGCAGAATTTTTAGCTCCTGAGGCATATATTTCTCCTTCTAAAATATTTCCGCCCTTTATCAATAATCTATCCATGATGATCTACAAAGCCGCTATCCATTCTTTTATTACTAAATCTATATTTGCATTTCTTTTCTCTGATAGAGAATAGAATTGATTTCTAAATGTAAGCCCTAAATTAACTCCATTAACAACAATATTTGTGATTTTCCACTCTCCTTTCTTATCTCTATACATGCTATACATTGCTGGATAAACTGTTGTTTCTGTAATTATTTTAACTACTACTTTTGCTCTATTGGGGTTATTTAGCTCTGCTCTTCCAAAGGAACTGTCCTCAAAAAGAGGTAAGACATCTATTCTGGCATTCTTAAATTCAACAAATGTATCTGTATAAGTCTTCAAAAGAGTAGATCTAAAAACTTTAAAAAATTCTTTTCTTTGAGAGTTAGTTGACTGTTTATAATATTTTCCCATTACACCTCTTGCAATTCTTCTAAAATCTACAACAGGATCAAGCATCACATCAATATTATTAATAAATTCCTCTTTATTTTCTTTATAGAGGTTTTCATTATTTCTTATAAAACTTATTACATTTTCATGAAGCTTATCAGCAGTCTCATGCGGTGTAACAGCATATAAAATTCCTGACGA
>Ga0208261_1000058_pt1 | contig 43183 bp, 50 predicted proteins | sample Knorr_S7_td_DCM__FD_185595 | JGI IMG/M metagenome (GOLD analysis project Ga0208261, IMG submission 185595) | Marine microbial communities from Southern Atlantic Ocean transect - Knorr_S7_td_DCM_ad_131m_LV_B (SPAdes) (version 3) | ecosystem: Environmental > Aquatic > Marine > Oceanic | place...
TAATTGAATTGACAATTTTATTTTTCATAATAATTATATGTCAATTTACTATATTAAGATTAAGTGTATATAGAAAGTTTATAAACTTATGAAATTTTTATTTGATTTAGGTGGAGTGTTTTTTGATTGGGATCCTAAATTTTTTTTTACAAAAATAATTTCTGATAAAGATGAGATGGATTTTTTTTTAACAAATGTTTGTAATGATGAATGGAATTTAGCCCAAGATTCAGGTCGTAGTATTGAAGATGGAGAAAAAGATATTATAAAAAAATTTCCTGAATATGAAAATCTTATAAGGCAATACTACCCAAATCATAGAAAAATGATCAAAGGAACTTTTCAATCTTCAGTTGATATTTTGATAAAATTAAAACAAAATAATTATGAATGTTTTGTTTTATCTAATTGGTCCTCTGAAACATTTATAGACATACCTAAAGAATTTAAATTTATGAATAATTTTGATGGCTTATTAATTTCTGGAGAAGACAAACTTGTTAAACCTGATCCTAAAATTTATTTATTAGCTATAGATAGATTTAATTTAGATCCACAAAATACAGTATTTATTGATGATAAGTTAGTTAATATTAATGCTGCTAAAAAACTTGGATTTAAAACAATACATTTAACTAATCCTAATATAATTGAATCTGAGATAAATAAATTTATAAAATAGAATAAAGTTATTGAGCAGAGAAGTTTACTAGAGGAATACTTCTTTAGGAGGAAATAATATGAAACTCTCTGCTCACTTAAATAATATAACTAAAACGTTTTGGGGTATTAAAATATGAACGAATCGGTAATATTTCTTATCTATTTATGATTAGTAAATATACCGATTCTATTAATTATTGTTATTATTATTTAAAAGCTTGGTTACTACTATCAAATAATTGACAACGTGAAGCTGTGAATCCAACTTTTACAGTATCGCCAACTTTAATATTAGAGTCACCTTCTGTCTCTACAACGAGAGGTTCGCCATCTTTTTCTAAATATAGAAATGTACCAGAACCAAGTTTTTCCACTACAAAAACTTTGCTTTCCCAGCTTGCATCACCATCTTGATTAACTAATAAATGTTCAGGCCTAATACCTAAGGTAACTGAGTCACCATTCGATGAATTTGAAGAAGTTTTTGGTATTGTAATTTTGGATGTTCCAAAAATATCTATCTCTGTAGAGTCATTCGTTGAACTTAAGATCTTGGAATCAACAAAATTCATTTTTGGCGATCCAATAAATCCTCCTACAAAAAGATTTGATGGATTACTATATAATTCCATAGGAGAGCCTTTTTGTGAGACTATGCCTTCATCTAAAACAACTATATCATCTGCTAGTGTCATTGCTTCAGTTTGATCGTGAGTTACATAAATCATTGTTGCATTAAGTTGATCATGTAATTTAGCTAGTTCGACACGCATTTGCACTCGAAGAGCTGCATCAAGATTTGATAAAGGCTCATCAAATAAGAAAACTTTTGGTTTTCTAGTTATAGCTCTACCAATAGCTACACGTTGTCTTTGACCTCCAGAAAGTTGCTTTGGTTTTCGATGAAGATATTCTTCAATTTGCAAAATCCTCGCAGCTTCTTGTACTCTTTCATTTATTTCATCTTTTGATCTTTTTTCTAATTTTAATCCAAAAGCCATATTGTCAAAAACTGTCATATGTGGATATAAGGCGTATGACTGAAACACCATTGCAATATTTCTTTGTTTAGGAGGAAGATCATTAACGACTTCTCCATCAATAGAAATTGTTCCCGAATTAATATCTTCTAATCCTGCAATCATTCTTAACATTGTTGATTTTCCACACCCACTTGGGCCAACTAAAACAGTAAAAGATTGACTTTTTATATCAAGAGAAATGTCTTTAATAACATGCACATCTCCATAATATTTATTTATAGTATTAATATTTATATCTGCCACTTCATCCTCCTTTGAGCGATCTTTCAAGCAATTTTAGTTTATTCCAATATTGATTTAGAAGCAACTAAATTAAATAACCAAGGTGTTGATATTGTTTTTCTATCATATGATTTAAAAGTTTTTCAGCTTCATTAACGTTATTAACAACTGGATCGGCTAAAAGGGCCTTTAAAGCCTTGTCTTTAGATTTTTCTAGAATTGCCTCAGCAGTTAATCTCATTACGCTTACTTGGCTTAGTAACAAAGTTGAAAAATCAAAAGGATAATTTTCTAATTTAATACCATGAATACCTTCTTTATTGATTATTCCTGGCACTTCCACCACTATATTTTCAGGCAAATATTTTATATACCCTTTATTAGGTAAATTAACTGCTGCCTCCTCATAATTTAAATCTTGAATTATCCCTTCAATAATTGCTACTACTCTTTCTTTAGGTTTTTTTTGAAGATCAAAATAATCTTGGTATGATTCCTCATTTTCATAAAATGTAAGACACTTTTCTCTATATTTTGTATAAAATTCTAAAATAGCTTCATGATCTGCTACGCTATATGCCCACTGAATATATTCTCCTAAATGACTATCAGTTGTTATTGGAAGATAACTGTATCTATTAAATAATTCAAAAAAAACTCCTCTTTCTGCCCCAGGCTTTTGTCCCCATATTTCATGATCATTTACATAATTTTTGAAATATTCAGGTCCTTTTTTTCTAATGATTGGATAAGCGTCTTTTGCTGTATCTTTAAATTTTGCTTCTACGAGAATACTTAAATGATTTAATCCTCCAGCTCTATATTCAATATTTTCAAATGGAGTATTTAAAATATCTGGAAGTTGTCTCTCCATGGAAGCTATCTCATGACAAAGACCTATAAATTTCATTGAAGGATATTTTGTAGTTATTGTTTGACAAACCCTTTGCATAGGATTTGAATAATTAAAAACATATGCATTTGGACAAATTTTATTAATGTCATCACAAATTTCAACTATTGGTGGAGTAACTCTCAGTGAATGAAAAAGACCACCCGGACCTCCATTCTCTCCAAAAACTTGTTGAAAGCCATATTCTAGAGGAACTTTCCAGTCTTGATCCCATAAATCAAATCTTGGTTGAACTTCAATTGATATAATACAAAAATCAGCTTTTTTTAAAGCATCTTTTCTTGAAGTCGTCGCCTCTATTGTAAAATCTAATTTTAATTTTTCTTTGTATCTCTTTGCTATTAATTCTGTATTTTTTAAAGACTCAGCATTAATGTCATGAAGAACAATCGTAGATTTATCAAGTATTTTCGATTTAAAAATATCACCAATCGTACCTAATCCAAAGTTTGTACTTCCAGCTCCAATCAAAACAATTTTACTCATAATTTAACCCTTTACTGATCCTGCAACTAAACCTCTAATAAAATATCTTTGTAGTAAAAAAAATATCAAAAGAGGAACTGTCATAGATACAAAAGCACCTGTTGTCAAAATTTCCCAATTCTCTCCTCTTGATCCTAATAATTCTTTTAATTTAGCTGTTAGAATTATTTCACTAGGTACTTGATCTAAAAATACTAAACCAACTAATAAATCATTCCAAACCCACAAAAATTGTAAAATAAAAATTGAAGCAAAAGCAGGAATAGACAGAGGTAAAATTATACGCAGAAATATATCATAATGACTAGCGCCATCTACTCTAGCTGCCTCCATCATTTCATTTGGTAAAGATTTGATAAAATTTCTTAACAAGAAGGTTGTTGAAGCTAAACCAAATCCAGTATGCGCCATCCACACACCTGGATAAGATTTAGCAGCAACTCCAAATAGTGCTCCAATATCATTATATATCGTTAAAATAGGTATGAGAGACATTTGTAGGGGCACAACTAAAGATGCAATAACGATAGCTAAGAGAGTATCTCTTCCAAAAAATTGCATCCAAGATAATGCATATGCAAAAAAAGAGCAAATTATTAGAGGTATAAGGGTTGAGGGTATGGCAACAGCTAAAGTGTTAATGAATGCCTGTCCTATTCCCTCTTTAAATAATACCTCTTTGTAATTATCAAAAGTAAATTTTGGAGGACTTAAAGAGGTAGTAAATATTCTTTTGCCCTTTTTTTTCTCAAATTTATTTAATGATTTCCAAATATAATCTCCATTTTCAAAAATATTTACTTCACTTTTATCTTTAAAAATTCCTGTTTCACCAATTTTAAATTGATTTATTCTTTTAGAAGAAATACCAAAACTTTGTATTTTTTTACCTTCTACATTATTAAAAAAATTACCTTTAATTATAAAATAACCATTTTCTTCAATTTGTTCTTCTTTTCCTGACATTCTATAAATCTCATTTACATGAGTGGTTGTTAAAGATGTCCACCATCCGCTTATAGCAAGTAAGTCTTTGTCTCTTAATGAGCTGATGAACAAACCAAAAGTAGGAGTAATCCAAATTATAACAAAAAATAATAGTAGCAATTGAGATAGCAAAGATGAAAAATTAATTTTTTTTATCATATTTTTTGCTCTTCTCTATGTTTATGTATATTCCAAATCATTATAGGGATTACTCCAAGCATTATAACAATTGCTAATACACTTCCTCTGCCTGAGTCTCCTCCGCCTCTAAACATCCAATCATACATTAAATTAGCTAAAACCTCTGTTTGCCATTCTCCATTTGTCATAGCAAAAATAATATCAAAAATTTTAAGAACCAATATCGTTATTATGGTCCAAATAACTAAAATTGTTTGCTCAAGATATGGAATGATTATTGAAAAAAATATTCTAAATTCACTTGCTCCATCAATTCTTGCTGCCTCTAACATTTCTTTTGGTATACCTCTTAAAGCAGCACTAAATATTACTAATGCCAATCCTGTTTGTATCCAAATCATAATTGCCATTAAAAAAAGATTATTCCAAATTGGAATAGTGATCCAAGCTTGAGGTTCAAATCCAAAAAAGACAATTATAGCGTTAAGTAATCCAATTTGAACATCTCCCGGACCTCTATATTCATAAATAAACTTCCAAATTACGCCCGCACCAACAAATGAGATTGCCATAGGCATAAAGATAATAGATTTTGCAAAAGTACCCCACCATATTTTATCTGCAAGTTTTGCAATTACTAAACCAAAAAAAGTACTTAAGGTAGGAACTACCAACAACCACCCAAGATTATTCAATATTCCTCTTCTAAATTCTGGATCCTTAAATGCCCAAATATAATTATATAGTCCGACAAAATCTCTGCCAAATTTATCATAAAAACTTAATCGTACTGTTTCAAAAACTGGGTAAAGAATAAATATAAATAAAACTATAAATGCAGGAGCTATGAAAATTACAGCTCTAATAGAAGTCTCGTGTGAAAATTTTTTAGATTTATTATTTACAAAATGATCTAATATAAAATTTGATATATGAAAGTATGCAATAAATATTAATATTCCAAGACAAACAATAAGAAATAAAGAAACTATACTCACAAGAAATTTATTATACAAAATAAACAGGCGAACAAGTGAATTGTTCGCCTGTTAATAGGAGGTATTATTTTATTGCGTCCCAGCTAGCTTGGATAGAATCAGCAACATCTTTTGCAGATTTTCCATTGGTATAATCAACCATGCCAGTCCAGAAACTCCCAGCGCCTATTGCACCAGGCATTAAATCTGAAGCATCAAATCTAAAAGTGGTAGCTCCTGTTAGAATTTCTCCAAGTTTTCTAAAAGTATCACTTGCATATTTACTGCCATCAACACCTTTGTGAGGAGTTAAAAATCCACCCTTAGCCATCCAATGTTCATGAGGTTCAGGATGCATTAAGAATTTCATAAATTCTACTGTAGCTTGATTATCATTTGTCGCTGCTACAACTGTTCCTGCTCCAAGTACTGGAGTACCAAGATCTTTAGTTGAAAAAGCAGGGAAGTAAAAGAAATCATAATCTACTCCAGCTTCAAGACCTTCTGGGAAAAAAGCAGGAATAAAACTTGCCTGACGGTGCATCATACATTCAGCTGGTGAAGTAAATAGACCATTAGGCGCATCTCTGAAATCTGTAGTTGCGACTGCTTTTGATCCACCGTTGACATAATTGTCATTAAGAGCGAATGAACCAAAAAAATCCATTGCTTCTAATACCTTAGGATCATTAAATGGCATGTCATTTGACACCCAATCATCATACACACTTGGTGGATGAGTTCTTAGCATAATATCTTCCATCCAGTCAGTTGCTGGCCAACCAGTTGCTGCACCAGAGCCCAAACCAATACACCATGGAGTATTTCCATCAGAGGCCATTTGTTCAGTTAAAGCTATCAATTCTTCCATAGTGCCAGGTATTTCATAGCCATTGTCTTCAAAGTTATCTGGTGAATACCAAACTAAACTTTTAACATTTGTTCTAAAGAAGATTGCATAAAACTGATCATTACCATTTTCATCTGCATATGTAGAAAGATCTACCCAAGACTGACCAGCTGCATAATTATCTAAAACTAATTGTTTTATATCATTTCCCATTGGTGCAAGACCGCCCATAGCTGCAGCATTTGCTGCTAAACCAGGTTGTGGGAAAACAACTAGATCAGCTGCACTTCCAGCTTTAAGGTCAATCATAACTTGCTGCTCAAAACTATCTGAACCTCCATATTCAACTTCAGCTCCAGTAGCCTTAGAGAAGATATCCATAACCTCTCTCATAGTTGCGTCTTCAGGTGCTAACCACGGACCAAACATGGTAACTTTTTGGCCACTTAAATCAGGACCAGTATAATGCCCTCCAGCAAAAGCACTGCTATTAAAAAATAATATAGCAATTGCAGATGCTAAAAATAATTTTATTGTTTTTATCATTAATTGTTCCTCCGTCTTAAAATTATAATTAATAAATAAATATTTTACCAAAACGTTTTGGTTGTCAATTGATTATATTTAAAATATGGATATATGTGTTAGTAAATATTATTTTATGGATATTCGAAAATTAGCAAAAAAACTAAATTTATCAATTACAACTGTTTCTAGAGCTTTAGGTGGTTATTCAGATGTTAGTGAAACTACTAGAAAAAAAGTAATTAAATATGCTAAAAAATATAAATATTCGCCAAATCCAAATGCTAGTAGTTTAGCTTCTGGCAAATCAAACACCCTTGGATTTGTTATTCCTCTTTATGGTCTTAATTCTAATACTTTGAACCAAGCTTCTTTTTTTGAATTTATAGCCGGAATGTCAACTAAAATTCATTCTGAAAATATTCAATTTTTTATGATGTTTGCAAATAATGAAAAAGAAGAAAAAAATGCTTATGAAAAATTAATTCATGTCCAAAAAGTTAATAAAATTATTTTACATAATATAAAGATAAAAGATTCAAGAATAGATATGTTAAAAAAAAATAAAATAAAATTTGTCGCATGGGGTAGAACTCAAGGGTTGAATAATTATTCTTGGGTAGATTTAGATAATGAAGAAAGTGCAAAGGTAATAATGCAATATTTAATTGAAAAAAATCATAGACACATAGCTTATGCAAATATTGAGGAAAATTATAATTTTGCCTTTCAAAGAAAGCAAGGTTACCTTTCTTCTCTTAAAAAAAATAAAATAAAATTTAATGAAAATTATTATATATCGATTAAAAATGAAGATCCTGATCAAAGTGCCTCAGCTATTAAAAAGATGTTAAATAAATATTCTAAAATTACAGCTATAATATGCTCTACTGAATATTCTGCTGTTGGCGCAATTAAGGCTTGCAATCAATTAAATAAGAAAATTGGAAAAGATATATCTATTATTACTTTTGATGGCCCAGTTGTTTCTACAATAGCAAATCCTTCTTTAACTGCTATAACCCACGAAAGAAAAAAGCTAGGTCAAAAAGCTATAGAAATATTAACTGATATGGATAAAAATAATAAAACTTATACCTATTTAGCTAAGGCAAATATAATTGATAGAGGATCTGTTTGTAAATTAAAGAAAAAGTAAGTTAATTTATATTTAATTCTTCTTTGTTTAATGTCATATTTATTTAATTTGTAGAAAATTAAAAACTTAATATATAAGGATTTTATGAAGTTAGTTTTAGTTGGAACAGGCTATGTTGGTCTTGTCTCAGGTTCTTGTTTTGCTGAGTTTGGATACGAAGTTATCTGCGTAGATAAAGACGAGTTTAGAATTTCAGAATTAAAAAAAGGGAAATGCCCCTTTTTTGAACCTGGAATAGAGGAATTATTATCAAAACATAGGGACCAAACTAAACTACTTAGTTTTACATCTTCTTTGCCTGAAGCTATGGAAGGTGCTGATATCATATTTATTACTGTAGGTACTCCATCTAAAAGATTGGAAGAAGATGCAGACTTAAGTGCTGTATGGAATGTTGCAAAAGATATAGCTAACAATATAAAGAAATACTCTTTAGTTGTAACTAAATCAACTGTCCCTGTTGGAACTACTAAAGAGATTAAAAAAATTATATCAAAAATTGTACCTAAAGAAAATTTTGATGTTGTATCCAATCCAGAATTTCTTAGAGAAGGATCGGCTATAAATGATTTTATGCGTCCAGATCGTATAATTATTGGAACTGATAATGAAAAATCAACAAAAATTATGAAAGAATTATATCGACCTTTATATTTATTAGAAACTCCAATTATTACTTCATCGATAGAATCTTCTGAAATAATAAAATATGCCTCTAATAGTTTTTTAGCTACAAAAATTAGTTTTATAAATCAAGTTGCTGATTTATGTGAGGCTGTTGGAGCTGACGTTCAGGAGGTAGCTAAAGGAATGGGGGTTGATAAACGAATAGGTTCAAAATTTCTTAATGCTGGCCCTGGTTTTGGAGGGTCATGTTTTCCCAAAGATGTTAAAGCTTTTACATCGTCAGCAAAAAAACAAAATATAAATTTTTCAATCTTAGACGCTGTAAATTCATACAATCAAGATCGACCATTAGAAATATCAAAAAAAATAATTAATTTAAAAAAATATAATAAAAATTCAAAATTAGCGTTATTTGGATTAAGTTTTAAACCTAATACGGATGATATTCGTGATTCTACTTCTCTTAAAATTGCACAACACTTATTTGATCAAGGTATTATGATTAATTGTTATGACCCTGTAAGTAATGATAATGCTATGGATTTGTTTCCTAAGTTTAACTATTGTAAAAATGCCTATGAGGCTAGTGAAGCAGTTGATGCAATAATAATAGGTACTGAATGGAATGAGTTCAGGGCTTTAAATTTTTTAAAACTAAAAAGTCTTATGAAAAATTTAGTAATTTTTGATTTAAGAAATATCTATAATAAACAAGAGCTATCAGATTTAGGATTTGAGTATTATGGAATTGGTAAATAATTTTTTTATAGAAAAATTTAATCCTGAAGTACTTAGGGAATATGATATTCGAGGAATTGTTGAAAAAGATATTAATCAAAACACAGCTTATACTATCGGTAGAATATTTGGGCATATAGTAAACAATAGATTTAATGAAAAATCTATTGTTGTTGGTTACGACGGAAGAAATACATCCCCAAATCTTCAAAAAGCTTTATGTGAAGGGCTTATTGAAAGTGGCTCAAATGTTAAAAACATTGGCTTATGTCCGACACCAATGACATATTATGCTCATCACTTTTTAAATACAAATGCAGCAATTATGGTGACTGGATCTCATAATCCTTCTGAATATAATGGTTTTAAAATGGTATTAGATAAGAATCCTTTTTATGCAAAAGATATTCAAAATTTTAAAAATTTAGCAGATAATAATAAACTTACAAAAGGGAAGGGAAAACTTGAATCTATTGATATTAAAAATCATTATATAGATCGTAATCTTGAAAATATTAGTTTTAAAAAAAAATTAAAAGTTGCTTGGGATATAGGTAATGGATCAATGGGAGTAGTTATGGATGCTATTACATTGAAGATGAAAAATATTGAAAATATACTTATAAACAAAGAAGTTGATGGAAATTTTCCAAATCATCATCCTGATCCAACAGTGCCAAAGAATATGATTCAATTAATTGAAACAGTAAAAGAAAATAATTGCGATGTTGGATTAGCATTTGATGGAGATGGAGATAGATTAGGTGTTGTAGACAATAAAGGGAGGATAATATGGGCTGATCAATATATGTTATTATTAGCTAAAGAAATATCATCTATTTATGAAAATCCAAAAATTATTATGGATGTTAAATGTTCTAAAGTTTTTTTTGATGAAGTAAGAAAATTTAATTGCGAACCAATTATGTATCAAACAGGCCACTCTCCTATAAAAGAGAAAATGAAAGAGCTTAATTCTCCCTTGTCTGGAGAAATGAGTGGCCATGTCTGCTATGGTGATGATTTTTATGGGTATGATGATGCTTTATATGTTGCACTACGTTTACTTAGAATTTTATCACAAGAAAAAGAAACTTTGTCTGAATTAATAAATCAATTTCCTCAAACTATTTCAACACCTGAAACAAGGTTTGATGTAGATGAAATAAGAAAATTTGAGATTATTCAAGAAATTAAGGAAAGATTAAAAAATAATAAAGAAGAAATAATTGATATTGATGGTGTGAGAGTACAAAATAGTCTTGGATGGTTTTTAATTAGAGCAAGCAATACACAAAATCAACTTACTTGTAGAGCTGAAGCTTTAAACAAAGACGATCTCAAAACTTTAACAAATTTGATTGAAGATCAGCTATCATTAAGTGGTGTTAATTTTAAATTTAACCACGAATAAAACAATCTCGTTTGTACTTTTTTAATCTTGAACAAGCTAATTTTGCATCCTTTTTTGAAAAAAATTGAAATCTAGATTCATATAATTGTTTTCCATTAGATTTAATGAGAGCTACTGTAGCCTCTTTATTATTTGTTGTTTTTGGATATTTTTTTCTAATTAATTTCAAATGTTTTTCTGCATTTTTTTTATATTTAAAAGTTCCTACAACTACTATGTATTTATTTTTAGAAGTATTATTATCTATTTTTTTAGATATTACAGTTTTTTGATTATTTGTTTTTTCTATTTTTAATTTTTTAAATGATCTGTCCATAAGAAATGCAAGACTTTTATTTCTTTGTTTTCCTGTATCTCCTCCAAAATACACACCTATAAGTCTTTTATTTTTTCTTACTGCTGAAAAAGCTAATTGAAAACCTGAAGCCCGAATATATCCTGTTTTTATTCCATCTGCACCTTCATAGGATAGCATTAATTTATTATGAGTTTTATAAGTTTTATTTTTCCAAACAAATTTTGTTTTACTAAAAAGTTTATATTCGTTAGGAAAATTTCTAATTAAAGCATGTGATAAAATAGATATGTCACGAGCAGTTGTCATTTGAGCTCTATCAGGAAGGCCATGAGCATTTTTAAACGTAGTTTTGTTCATTCCGAGTTTTCGTGCATATGAAGTCATAAGTTTTGCAAATTCTTTTTCTGTTCCAGATATATTTTCAGCAACAACTGTAGCTACATCATTTGCAGATTTAACAATTAATGCCATAACAGCATCTTCAACACTAATGCTTGTTCCTGCTTCCAAATAAAGTTTACTTGGAGACTCAGAAGCTGCAAATTTTGAAACTTTTAATTGTGTTTGCCAATTTAAGTTATCTTTATGTATATAATCAAAAACTATATAGAGTGTCATAATTTTTGTTAGAGATGCTGGAAAATTTAATGTATCAGCATTAACTTCAAATAAAACTTCTTTAGTTTCATAATCCATTACTATTGCAGCTTTTTTTGCAAATAAACTATTTGAAACTAGAATAATGAAAATGAAAAAAAAGACTTTAATGTATGTAGAAATTTTAATCATGTAATCTGTATTCTTCTAACACATCTTTTTCGCTTCTCTCAAATAGAAATATATTTAATCTTAAAAAAATTATATAAAATTAGAAAAACTAGTTAGAACCTATTTTATCTTTATTATTGCATCTATTTCTACTGAAATATCAAGGGGTAAGGCTATGGATCCTACTGCAACTCTTGTATGTTTTCCTTTATCTCCAAAAATTTTTACAAGTAGGTCTGATGCACCATTAATAATTATAGGTTGATTTGAATAATTTGGATTACAATTTACAAAACCTCCTATTTTTATAAAATTATCAAGTCTATCCCAGTCTCCAGCAATACTTTGTTTTAATATTGAAATAATATTTAGACAGCATAATTCTGCTGCCAATATAGCTTCTTTATCACTTATTTTATCTCCTACTTTTCCACTATAAATAATTTGACCATTTTTTGATGGAGCTTGACCAGATATAAATACTAAATTATCGGCAATTTTATATGGAACATAATTTGCAACTGCTGAGGGAGGTTCTGGTATTTCTAGTCCTAAATCCTTGATATTTTTTTCAAACAAGTGCATTAGGTATTTTATAAAACATTTTTAAAGAAGGTAAAGAAAAGATATGATTAAATTTAAAGAATTATTTTTTTTGTTTATATGCATATTAACTATTTTAATAGGAAGGTTATCAATGGCAAACGAGGATAGAGATACAATAAATATGACTTTAAAGGATGGGGTAGTTGTTATTGAGACTAGACCAGATTTAGCTCCAAAACATGTTTCACAAATTAAACAATTGATTTCTGAAGGACAATATAACGGAGTTGTTTTTCATAGAGTTATAGATGGTTTTATGGCACAAACTGGTGACGTGGAATTTGGAAATTCAGAAAAAAGTGATTTTAATTTATCTAGGGCAGGTACAGGTGGATCAAAAATGCCTAATATCCCAGCTGAATTCTCTAATGAAAATCATACAAGAGGAACTTTATCTATGGCCAGAGCGCAGGATCCAAATAGTGCAAACAGTCAATTTTTTATCTGCTTTCAAGATTGTTCTTTTTTAGATGGACAATATTCAGTATGGGGACAGGTAATAGAAGGAATGGAATTTGTAGACAATATTGTAAGAGGTGAACCACCTCAAAGTCCTGACAAAATTATCAAAATGGAGATTGTGAATAAATAAATTATGTTTGTTGCCGATCTGCACAATGACATTGTTCAAAGGGCAATGATTGGTGAAGATGTAGGTAAACTTACAAAACAAGGTCATACCGATTTAAGTAGACTAATTGAATCTTGTATTGATTTAGAAATTTTAATTATTTGGGTTTCAACTATAGATAAATCTGAGAGTGCATTTCAGAAAGCAAATGAAATGTATGATAAAATAGAAGAGCTATCAATCAATAATAATCTAGTAGATATTCCTAAAGATCTTAATAGTATAATAGATAACAAAAAAAATAACCTTCTTTCAATTCCAATTGGCATAGAAGGAGGGGAGGCAATAGAAAATTCTATAGATAAGCTTTTTCATTTTATTGAAAGAGGTATTTTGTATTTTGGCCCAACTTGGAATCATTCTTTAGATTGGGTTTCATCTGGTAAAGATGAATTTGAGAAAAATGATAGAATAAAGATAAAAGGATTATCTAAATTTGGGAAAGAAGTGATTCATACCTGTAATGAAAATAATGTTATTATTGATGTTTCTCATATAGGGGAAAAAAGTTTTTGGGATATATCTTCTATTTCAAAAAAACCATTTATTGCATCTCATTCAAGCGTCTATAATTTATGTCCTCATTTTAGAAATCTAAAAGATGAACAGATATTAGAAATTAAAAATTCTAAAGGAATTATTGGAGTTAATCCTTATCCATTTTTTATCGATCCTAATTTTAAAAAAAAAGAATCAAATTATGTTAAAAATATTAAAAAGGAATTAGATCAAATAGGAATAAATGATACCAATCCAAATTTAAGATGGATTAAAAAACAACATTATTTGCAAAAAAAATTAACCAACATTGTTCCTTCATTAGATTTATTTATTGATCATATTGAATATATTATAAAATTAATTGGAATAGATTATGTAGCCATAGGAAGTGATTATGATGGCTTAGATTGTTTACCAAAAGGTTGGAATAGTTGTCTTGATCATATTAAAATCTCTGAGTCATTAGATCAAAAAGGATATTCTTTTTTAGAGATTGAAAAAATTATGGGAAAAAATTTTTTAAGACTTTTAGAAAATAATTTTAAATAATTCTATAAAGTAACATTAAAGATATAATTATTAATACAATACCTGTAGTTTTTTGAATCATTAATTTTTTTTCAATTAATAAATTTTTAAGACCATATCCGGTTACTAATATACTGACGATTATATACCATATTGCGTCAATCAAAGATGCTGTTAGAACAAGAATAGAATTAAAATAAAAGGAAGCATCAATAGCAATAAATTGTGAGTATACTGCAGTAAACCAAATCAAAATTTTAGGATTGATAATCGCTATAGTAAATCCTTGTAAAAAAGAATTTAGTTGGCTTTGTTTTTCTTCTTTTTTATCTTGTTTATTTTTTTGAAAAACAAACATTAATCCAAACAAAAATAATAAAACTAGACCTATAATTTGAATTATCATAAATACAGTTTGATTAGTTTGGAGAATTAAGCCAAGTCCCAGTACAGCTAATGTTGCATAAACACCAATTCCTATACCGTGACCTATAGAAGTTAGGATCCCTGCTAATCTATTGAAATTTACATTGTTTCTTATTACAATTGCCAAAGATGGACCTGGAGACATAGCTCCTGCAATACAGACAATAGCAAATTGAGACCAGACAAAAAATGTCATCTACTTACATCTTTGATAATCTTTAGATATTTCTTAATTGTGTTTTCTAATCCAAAATTAATTGAATCAATTACTATTGCATGACCTATAGAAACTTCTTTTATTGAAGTAATTTCTTTTAAAAAAAAATTGAGATTTTCTAAGTTTAAATCATGCCCAGCATTAAAATCGATTATAGGAAAATTTTTCTTAATATAATTAACTACTTCTTTATATGGTTTAATAGACTCATCTTTTTTTGATTTATAATTATGAGCATAATCAAAAGTATATAATTCTACTCTATTTGGCGTAATTAATTCTAAATTTTCTAAAGTATTTATAGAAGGGCTAACAAATATTGATACTCTGATATTATTTTTTTGAAATTCTTTTACAACTTCATCTAAAAAAACTTTATTTTTTTTACAATCCCATCCAAAAGAAGAAGTAATAGCTTCTGGGGGATCTGGAACAAGAGTAACTTGATTAGGTGATACTTCTAAAACTTTTTTAATAAAGAATTCTGATGGATATCCTTCAATGTTAAATTCAATTTTACTATTATTATCTAATAATAAATTTTTAATATCTTTTAGATCAGCAAATTTTGTGTGCCTTTCATCTGGACGTGGATGTACAGTAATTCCATTTGCCCCATATAGAATACATTTTTTACATATTTCTATAAGATTTGGATAATCTGTACCTCTAGAATTTCTAAGAAGAGCAAATTTATTTACATTAATACTAAGCTGTGTCATTTTATAATTATTTTCTTTACCGATTAATATTTATGTAACATATATTATAGATTAAGAGTAATATAAAAATGGAGGTAAAATGGCTACTTTAAATAAAAAAAATTTTGATAATCCAGATGAAACAATGACTCCTGAAAAAATGAAAGTTGATAATGTTGATTTAGGTAATGGTGTTAAAGCAGCAAGAATGACAACTCAACCAGGGTGGAAATGGTCAGAATGCATAAAGCCAATGATAGGTACGGATACTTGCCAGAAAAATCATGTTGGAGTTTGTGTAAATGGAAAACTAATGGTTACTCATGAGGATGGATCTTCAATAGAAGTTGGACCTGGGGATGCATATACGTTTGCACCTGGTCATGATGCTTGGGTTGTAGGAGATGATGTATTTGTAGGATATGAGTTTGATAGTGAAACAGCTTCTACATATGCAAAAAAATAAAGAAGATTAATTAAAGAAAGGAAGAGTATGGCTACACTAATATATAGACGAACGATGCAAGTGCATATGGATAAGCTTAGTGAAGCAATGGAAATTGCAACTGAGCAAGCTAAAATTTTTAAAGAACTTACTGGCAATGATGAATTAGTATCTTTTCAAATTGGAGGTAATCCCAGAACAATTTGTCGTCAAAGAATGGTTGAAATGGATAAATTAGGAGAAGATGATGCAAAAGTATCAGAAGATCCTAAATGGCAAGAATTAGAAAAACGACATAAGGGAGTCTTTGTAGATGGATCTATGGTTGATGAAATGCGTTATGTTATTAATATGCCAGAATAATTTTATTTATTAAAATAGCGGGCTAAGCCCGCTTACCATATTAAAAATATTTTTTTAAACTTTTTTTAAATTTATTCCTTTCTATTTAAATTTTTTAGAATATCTATCTTAAATGAAGAGTTTATTTGTAATTTTAGGAAATCAATTATTTGATACTAAATATATACGTGATTTTAAAAATTCTACATTTTTTATGTGTGAAGATTATGAACTTTGCACTTATCAAAGACATCATAAATTAAAAATATTATTATTCTTATCCTCAATGCGATCTTATGCAGATTTATTAAAAAAAGAAAAATACAAAATAAAATATTTTGATTTAGATAATGATTTTAAAGTTCCATATGAAAGAAAGTTAAAAAATTTTATAATTGAAAATAATATTACTGAATTAATTACATTTGAAATAGAAGATAAATTTTTTGAAAATAAAATTAGAAAATTAGTAAATACAATTAAGATAAAATGGAAAATAATAGATTCCCCAATGTTTCTTAATTCCAGAAAAGAATTTAAGAATTATTTAAATCTTGCTAAAAAACCATTAATGGCTAATTTTTATAAAATTGTAAGAAAAAAATATAATATATTAATGGATGATGACAAACCTAGAGGAGGTAAATGGAGTTATGATAGTGAAAATAGAAAAAAATTACCAAAAAATTTTCAAATACCAAATATTCCTCAAATTCAAGAAACCAATCATACAAAAATATTAAAAGATATAGTTACCAAAAAATTTTCAAAACATCCTGGTGATACTAAAAATTTTTGGATACCCACAACTCAAAAAGATGCTGAAAAATGGTTAAATTTTTTTATAAAAAATAAATTAAATTTATTTGGAGATTATGAAGACGCAGTTGATAAAGACAATAATATTTTGTTTCATAGTGCACTAAGTCCGCTTATAAATTTGGGTTTATTAACACCATTGCAAATAATAAAAGAAATAAAAAAAGTAGAAAAAAAAATAAAAATAAATTCATTTGAAGGTTATTTTCGTCAAATAGCAGGATGGAGGGAGTTTATAAGAGGAATATATCAAAACTATGACAAAAATTTAGAAAAAAATAATTTTTTTAATCATAATAATTTTTTTAAAAATAGTTGGTATGAAGGAACAACTGGGTTAACCCCACTTGATCATTCTATTAAAAATTCAATCAATTATGGATGGACTCATCATATAGAACGTTTAATGATTTTGGCTAATTTAATGAATCTTTGTGAGATAAAACCAAAAGAAGTTTATAATTGGTTTATGGAAATGAATATGGATTCATCAGATTGGGTTATGATGCCAAATGTGTACGGGATGGGACTTTTTAGTGATGGAGGAATTTTTTCTTCAAAACCTTATATTTGTGGATCAAGTTATATAATGAAAATGATGAACTTTAAAAAAGGTGAGTGGAATGATGTTATGGATGGATTATATTGGAGATTTATTAATAAAAATAGAAAATTTTTTTTAAAAAATCCAAGATTATCTATGATGGTTAGAATATTTGATAAAATGAAAATTGAAAGAAAAAATTATATATTAAATGAAGCAGAAAAATTTATTAACAAAAATACCTATGTCAAATAAAGTTTTATTTAATAATTCATGTAGTATTTGTAGATTTGAAATAAATCATTACAAAAAAATTTCTGATAATTCTTTTGAATGGATAGATATAACAAATAATGAGGAAGCAATAAGATTAACTTCTAAATCAAAAAAAGATTTACTAAGACGCTTACATGTTATTGATGGTAACGAAGTTATTAGTGGAGCAAAAGCTTTTATTTTTATATGGAAAAAAATTCCAAAATATAGGATGTTATCTAAGATACTCGAATTAAAAATATTTTTTTATTTTTTTAATTTGTCTTATGAAATAGTAGCTTTTTTATTGTATATTAAAAATAGAAAACAGCTAAAATGAAAAAAAAATTACCAAGTAAAGTATGTCCAAAATGTAAAAGAAATTTTAATTGGAGAAAAAAATGGACACTAAATTGGCATAAAGTTAAATACTGTTCAAAAAAATGCTCATCTAACAAAATTTTTGAATAATTTTTGGAATATAATTTTTAAAATTAAAAAATCCTTTATTACAATATTGCCATGCAAATAGATCAATTTCTCTATACAAAAAATTTACTTTTGTAAGATTATTTAAATTTATAAAATCTAAATTCTCTCCTACGTAGGGATAAAAAATATAAAAATCTTCTTTTATCTTTTTGATATCATCTATGTTGATTATATCACAACTTATTGATTTTTTATTCAATCTATTTAATTGATCATTGATTAAATCATTTTTAAAATTTATGACTTTTTTACACAAACTATTTTTTCTATTATCATTTTTAACAATAATTATTTTTTCAAATATTTTATCATTGTATTCACTATTTTCAAAAAATAGGTTATTTTCAAATATTAAAAGTTTTTTATTTCCTTCTATTTTTTGATTTTTTAATTCTTTATTAATTATAGAATATTCTATATTTTCTTTTATAGGCAAAGCATTTTCATTAATTGCAATTTTTTTATATTTTTCATTTGTAAATTTTTTAATATTCCATTCTTTTGCAAGATAATGTTTTCCTTTCGTTTGTATCCCCGCTACCCATCTCCAACTTAATGTATTTGAAGCTGTATCTCCGTCATATAAATATTTCATAAAAAATGCTGCCCCTAATTCCCAAGGCAAATTAAAAGTAAAAATCCAGATACTGGCAAACCACATTCGAGCATGATTATGTAGGTAATTACTCTCTTTTAATTCTTTTACCCAATCATTAAAGCATTCAATATTGCTATTGCCCTCAGTTACCTGAATATATTTTCTATTATCTTTGAATTCATCTTTCAGTTTTTTTAGATTTTTTAAATAATTTTTCCAAACTTGTGGTCTTAACTCCAACCACCCTCTCCAATAAATTCTCCATAGAATTTCTTGAATAAATTTTTCAGAAGTAAGGTATGAATGTTTTTTTAAAGATTCTCTAATAACTTCATTTTCACTAAGAATTCCGTGAGTAATGTATGGAGACAAATTTGATGTTGTTGTTTTATCATCAATATCAATTTTAAAATTTCTTAATTTAGAATAATTTACCAACTTTTCTTCAATAAAATATGTTAAATTTTTTTTTGCTTCAATTCTTGTAGGTTTAATTGTCATATAATTATTTTATTAAATTATGTTTATATTTATAAATTTTAAATAATAATCAATATAGAATTTTTTAATTTTGTTATTATATTGAAAGTAATGAATAATAATATTGATTTAATTATCAAATTAGCATGGCATGATAAATCATCATTTGAGAAAATTTTCAGATTATATGGCGTTTCTGAAAAAGAGGTCATTTTAATTATGAGAAAGAACCTGAAACCCAGTTCTTTTAAAATTTGGCGCAAGAGAGTATCTGGTAGAAAATCTAAACATGAAAAAAAATTTAAATTATTGGATAAGAAAAATAATTCTTATGAGTCAATATAATGACCGTTAGTTCCCTTTTTTTATATTTCAATTTAAAATAATTAATTAAAGTTTTTTTTGGTTAATTACAACATCAACTAAAATAGCAATAAGAAGATTGAGCATTGTGATGGCACAAATAATAATAAAACTAAAAAAATAAATCCACGCCCACCAAAATATTTCTTGCAAAGGAAGCATGACAGTTTCCCAGCTTGATAGGGTTAAAACTTGAAATAAGGTAATTAATGATACTCCAACATCATTCCATCTTTCAGGAATATGACTTGCAAAGAGCATAGATCCAATTGTTGCATAAATATAAAGTATAATAAAAAGCAATAATCCTACATAAAAAACTCTTTTTATAGAATCAATTAAAGCTTCAATTATCTTCTTTAATTCTGGAATAGCTGATATTAATCTTAATACTCTAAATACCCTTAATAATCTTAATAACAGAAAACTTGAATTGTTTGGAATAGGAATTAGAGATACTAAAACTATTAAAGTGTCGAAGATATTCCATCCATTTTTAAAAAAATTAATTTTTTTTGGTTCACCTATAAATCTAATTAAAATTTCAATAACAAAAAAAATTGTGATTAAATAATCAAGTATTTTTATTGAATTTGCAATGTATGCATTTAATTCATATGTGCTAACTCCAAGTGTGATAGCATTTAAAATTATTATTGTAATAACAATAAATTGAAAAATTCTTGATGAATTTAATTTAAATAACAAATTTGACATTATAATTTATTTTATATTATACTTTTTTAATTGCTTTTCAATTATGACGCTTATGAGGATTGTTATAATTTATTAAAATATTAATATAAATTTAAATAAATAAATTCATTTAAATTTTAACTTCATTGTGATAATTGACGATATAATGTCAAAAAATTTTGCAGTTTATCCAAGTTTATTAGAAAAAACTGTTTTTGTTACGGGTGGAGCTTTAGGTATTGGAGCGGAGATTGTAACAGCCTTTGCTAAACAAGGTTCGAAAGTTGGTTTTCTTGATTTGGATTTAGATGCTAGTAAAAAACTTGCAAAAAAGTTGGGAGATAATGTTCATTTTGAAATATGTGATTTAACTAATATTTCAGCTATGCAGACATCGATGAAAAACTTAAAGAAACTGATAGGATCTGCTGATATTTTGATTAATAATGCAGCAAATGATGATCGTCACGATTGGAAAGATGTAACAGAAGATTATTGGGATGAAAGATTATCAACAAATCTTCGTCACCAATTTTTTGCTATTCAGCATGTTGCTCCTGAAATGATAAAAAAAGGTGGAGGATCAATTATCAATATAGGTTCAAATTCTTGGTGGGAGGCGGGCGGTGGATTTCCAGCATATACTACTGCCAAATCAGCAGTACATGGATTAACTAGAACAATGGCACGAGATCTAGGTCAGCATCGTATTCGAGTTAATACTGTGGTTCCAGGATGGATTATGACCGATAGACAAAAAAAATTATGGGTTACTCCTGAAGCTTTAGAAAATCAACAAAAGCGTCAATGTTTACCAGATCTTATAGAGCCTGTTTATGTTGCTCGTATGGTTTTATTCTTAGCTTCAGATGATGCTTCAATGTGTACAGCAAATAATTATATGGTTGAAGCTGGTTCAATTTAATAAAATTTTTTAATTGATATTGATTTTAGAAATCATACCACTTTCGTAATGACCAGGTACATTACAAGCAGCTTCTAGATTAATATCAGTATTAAATTTCCATATTATTTCGCCACTCTTATTTGGTTCTAATAAAACACTATTTGAATGAGAGTGAGCCATGGAATGATTAGTTTTTGCAATTTCTTTCATCTTTTTATAATCAATTTTGTCTCCTAGTAAAATTTCGTTTTCCATCATTTCCATCATTTCAGGTTGATGGTTTAAATGCATTTTTTTTGTCGCTATATTAAATTCATGAACAAGCAATCCAAGATTTTTGACTAAGAATTTAATTGTTTCACCCTTTTTTATATTTATTACATTTGGCTCAAAATAATTATCATACATTTTTATTTCAATAACCCTATCTACCTCAGAAGATTCACCTTTTTTACCTATATGATTCATAGAAGCTGCAAATCCTAAATTAGGAATAAAAAAAAGTAACAAAATAAGAATCTTCATAATATTTAATATCTAACTAGTTAATGAATTAAATATTTCAATATGAAATATTAATGGTGCCACAGGGCAGAATCGAACTGCCGGCTTATTCATTACCAATGAATTACTCTACCCCTGAGTTACTGCGGCATAATATACTAATAACATAAACAATTTTAGCTAACAAGTTTCAAGAGAATCTAATATTTAAATATATACATTTAATTAAAGGAGTTTTTTTATGATTGAATCTGCTGGAGGCTTGATACCTTTTCTGTGTCATGTATTTTTAATTTTATTTGGAGGTTTTTTTGGTTTAAATTTTGCATTTAATAAAAATTTTGTGAAAAGCAACATAGGTTATGAATCTACTGAATCCTCATATATGGGAAGACCTTTAGGTTTTTTAATGATAGGTTTAGTTTTAATGTTTATTGCGACTTTATTTCAAATAGGAGGCTACAACTCTACAAATGAAATATTTACAGTATTATTTATTTTTCTTATTTTAGCAACTGCCCACGGATTTGCTTTGACCTTTAAAATACTTGCAACTCATGATGGTAATGATTGGCCAATGAAGCAAAATCTTAGACCTTTAATACCTTTGGCCGTTCTAATAATTAGATATTTTACATTATAAAATTATTGAATAAATTATAATTAGTTTAAGAAAATATTTTTTAAGATTATTATATATAGCGGGATTCTATCCCGCTTTTTTTAAATTTTATTAACCATCTTTATAATAATAACTGTATCCATTTAAAGCAGGAGCGCCACCCAAGTGTGCGTAAAGAATTCTAGAACCTTCTGGAAAAAATTGTTTTTTTGCAAGGTCAATTAAACCCTGCATTGATTTTCCTTCATAAACAGGATCAGTTATCATTCCTTCTGTTTTTGCTGCTAATCGTATTGCATCATTAGTTTCTTCGCTTGGTACTCCATAAGATGGATATGCATAATCAGGATTTATAATTATTTCATCATCCTTAATTTCTCTTCCAAGTTCAACTAGTTTAGCTGTATTGGAAGCAATTTGCTTAACTTGAGATCTAGTTTGCTCATAAGTTGCTGAAGCATCTATTCCTATGACACGGTCAGCCCTATTATCATCTGCAAAACCCACAATCATTCCAGCTTGAGTAGATCCTGTTACAACACACACAATAATATAGTCAAATTTAAATCCTAATTCCTTTTCTTGCTCTTTTACTTCTTCAGCAAAGCCTACATAACCAAGTCCGCCATATTTATGAACAGATGCTCCTGCCGGAATACCGTAAGGCTTTCCTCCTTCATCCTTTACAGCTTGAATAGCTTCTTCATAACTTTTTCTAATGCCTATATCAAAACCATCATCAACTAGTCGACTATCAGCCCCCATTAAACGAGTCAAAAGTATGTTGCCAACTCGATCATATACTCCATCAAAATGTGGAACCCATTTTTCTTGAACAAGCCTACATTTCATTCCTATTTTAGCAGCTGTTGCTGCAACCATTCTGGTATGGTTAGATTGAACTCCACCAATGGATACTAAAGTATCCGCGCCAGATTCAATTGCATCTGGAACAATATATTCAAGTTTTCTTAGTTTATTTCCTCCAAAAGCTAAACCTGAATTACAATCATCTCTTTTTGCATAAATTTCTAAATTACCTTCTAATTCTCTGGAAAGTCTTGGCAAATGTTCTATTGGAGTTACTCCAAATGTTAAAGGATATCGTTTAAATTTTTTTAAATTCATTACTGACTAAATATCATATAATATATGATAAGACTATGAACATTAAAAAAATTGATTTATTCATATTGAGTATAAATATTCTTTTTTTTATTTATTATTCATTTCAACTTTTAGTTTTTACTGATGAATTCGCTCTTAGAAATATAGGTTCATTTAACCATGCTATAGCAGGATTATCAGAAATATTAGGTATTATTTTTCTCTCTTTATCAATAGGTTTGATTATAATTTTATATAAAGGAATAGAGAATCAACTCCCATTATTTATAACAATATTACTTATACAATTGATTATTTCATTAAATTTTTGGAGATATATACTAACTAATAGCCCTGGTGAGTCTGATCTTTTTACAATATCTATTAACGCATTAATTTTTTCTTTTTGTTCATTATTAACAATACTATTTATTTTTAATAATAAAAAATATTTGTAGAATATAGAATTTTATTTTAAATTAAAATTATGAAAGAAATTGAATTTTGGTATTCTATTGGAAGCACTTACACTTATTTAACCGTTGAGAGAATTTTTTCTGTTGAAAAAGAAAACAATGTTAAATTTATTTGGAAACCTTTTAGTGTTAGACAGATAATGATCGAGATGGAAAATGTTCCTTTTACGCCACCTCCAAAAAAAAATAAGTCTGACTATATGTGGAGAGATATAGAAAGAAGAGCTAAATTTTATGGTTTTGAAGCAAAAGTTCCAGCGCCATATCCTCTAAAAGAATTTGATTTAGCAAATAAAATTGCAGTTTTAGGAATGGATCAAGAATGGGGAATTTCTTATGTTAAAAAAACTTATCAAAGATGGTTTCAGCAAGGCTTGGAGCCAGCTTTAGAGCCAAATGTTACAGAGATTCTAAATCAGCTAGAATTAGATCCTATTAAAACTATAGATTTGGCAAATAGTGAAAGTATAAATCAAAAATATTTGAATCAAACTGAAATAGCTAAAAACAAAAAAATTTTTGGTAGCCCGACTTTTATTTATAACGATGAAGTTTTTTGGGGAGATGATAGACTTGAAGATTGTATTAAGTGGTCAAATTTTAATTAATTTTCATAAGGTATAATTCTTATAGTGTTTCCATAAATAATAATTACTCTTTGATTGTTAGGAAGTGGATCTTTATCACCTTGTACAAAAGCTTTATCCTGATTATTTTCACAACTCAAAGTACTTTCCCCACAATTATCAATATTAATAATATATTGAAAACCATCATGGTTTCCTAATGCAGCTTGTATTACTGATCCAGCTGCCGCACCACCTACAGTGCCAAAAACTATACCAATATCTTGACATTTAGTTCCGGCAACTTCTTCTTCTCCGCAAATATGCGCTCCAAGCAAAGCTCCAATTAATCCTCCAGCAGTGGCACCAATCCAATCACTCTCTCCTTTGATTTTAACTGGTAAAGAAGTTTTGATAGTCCCATATTCAACAGCTGTAACTTTTTGGGCATCTGTATTTTGAACAATCGTAGGTGAAGTATTAGAGCACGAATAAATAAAAAATAGAGTTATAATAGTTATTAATTTAAGCATATTAATCATAATTATAGTATACTTCAAAAAATGTTCAAATTAAGTTAACATATTAATTAGAATTTAATTAATTTTTTTTTGCTATTTCATTAACAAGAATTCTATTATAATACCAAAAAATTGATTTTTCCTGATCAATAAAATATGACCAAAAAAATTTACCTTATTCGTCACGCTCAATCTGAAGCCAATATAGCAGCAGATTTAGATAATCCTACTTATTACTATGATGCTCCAATAACCAAAGTGGGGAAAAAACAAGCATTAAATGCCAAAGAAAAACTAAAAAATATTAATTTTGATTTAATGATTTGCTCTCCTATGACAAGAACTTTGCAAACTTTTGATATCATATTTCCTAAACCCATTTCCAATACAATAATCTTGCCATTAATAAGAGAATATCTTGAACACTCTTGTGATGTAGGTAGACAGCCTCACTTATTGAAAAAAGATTTTCCTAATCATGATTTTTCACATATCAATAAATATTGGTGGAACAATGATATTCCTATCAATGAAAAAAAAATTAATCATGAAACTATAAATGAATTAGATATGCGTGTAGAAAAATTTAAAAATTGGATAAAGAAAAGAGAAGAAAAGACTATTGCTGTAATTTGTCATGGTACTTTTATTTCAAGAATAATTCATTTTTTTCTAAATAATTGTGAGTTTGAAATTTGGCATTTAAAAAATGGTAAGTGATTTAATTTTTTCTTTAAGAGAAACTTCAGTTAGTTTTGGTAAAAAAATAATTTTTGATAATCTTGATGTTAATATACATAGAAAAGATTTAATAGCACTAATTGGAAAAAATGGAGTTGGTAAATCAACTCTTATGAGAATAATCAGTGATAAACAAGATTTAGATCAAGGCGAAGTTTGGAAGTTAAATAATATACGGGTAAGTTTTTTTAGTCAAAAATTTGAATTAGAGGAATCTTATTCTATTGAAAATGAATTACTAAATATTTTAGATATTGAAGAAGACTCGTTTAAAATAGATATTTTTTGTAATAATTTACAATTAAATAAAAAAGATATTATTAAAAATTTATCAGGAGGCCAAAAAAGAAGAGTTGGATTGATTAAGTCTCTAATTAATGAATCAGATATACTATTATTAGATGAACCTACTAATCATTTAGACTTAGAATGTATTATTTGGTTAGAAAATTATTTAAAAACCTTCAAAGGATCTATCATTTGTGTAAGTCATGATAGAACTTTTTTAAGTAATTTTACTAATAAAGTTTTTTGGTTAGATAGAGGAAATTTAAGAGTAAGCCCATCAGGATTTAAAAATTTTGATCGATGGTCACAAGAAATGTTTGAACAAGAAGCAAGAGAACTAAAAAATAGAAAACAATTTGTTAATATTGAAGTTGAATGGGCCAATAAAGGAGTAAAAGCTAGAGTCAAAAGAAATGTTAAAAGATTAGAAAGAGCTAAAGAATTAAAAGATCAACTTGAAAAAGATGAGTCATCATATCGTAAAGCTATTCAAACTGTTAAAATAAATAAAATTATCCCAGGTTTAGACAATTCTAAATTTATAGCTGAGTTTCATAAGGTAAGTGTTGGTTACGAAATTCCAAAAAAAACAATCCTAAAAGATATTAATTTAAAAATTAATAAAAAAGATAGAATAGGTCTTATTGGCAAGAACGGATCGGGCAAATCTACATTTTTAAAGGCTTTGTTGGGAGAAATTAAAAGTCAAAAAGGTACAATTAAATTAAAAAAGAATATGAACTTTTCTTATTTTGATCAACTACGCAATGATCTTAATACTGATAATTCGCTAAAAAAAATATTAGTGCCTAGTGGAGGTGATTATTTAAAGGTTCAAGGAAAAGATAGACATGTGTGCTCTTATTTAAAGGATTTTATGTTTGATCCATCTAAAGCCACAGACAGTATTAGTACTTTATCTGGTGGTCAACAAAATAGATTACTTCTTGCAAAAGTGCTTGCTAATCCTCAAACAGGGTTGATACTTGATGAACCTACAAATGATTTAGATTTAGAAACAATGGATTTATTAACTGAAATGTTATCAAATTACTCTGGCACTTTGCTTATTGTATCTCATGATAGAGATTTTTTAGATCAAACTGTTAATAAAATATTATATTTTGATGAAAAAGGGCAAGTCTCCATTTTTCTTGGAGGATACAGTGATTTTCTTAAAAGTCAGCAAAATGAAAAAATAATTAAATCGATCTCAAAGAAAAAAAATAATTATAAAGTTGTTTCTTCAAAAAATAATAAGAAACTATCCTTTAAATATAAATATGAATTAGAAAATTTGCCAAAAGAGATTGAAGATCTTGAAAATAAAATAGATGATATTACTAAAGAATTAAAAAATTCAAATTTATATCTGAGTGATGCAAATAGATTTAATGAAATCACCAATGAAATGGTAGAATTAAAAAAAATATTGTCAATTAAAGAAGAAAGATGGTTATTTTTATTAGAAATGGAAGAAAAAAATGAATAATGTTTGCGAATTTTTATAAATAATATTAATTTAATTATTTATGAATAATAGACAAATTAACATCCTTGGATGGATATTATTTATAGTTTCGGCAATAGGGTTCTTGATATCTAGCGTAGGAAATTTTTGGAGTATGTTCGGTAGTATTTTTTTTTTAGTAGCATGTATAATTTTTTTGATACCCTTTTTTAGAAAAGATAGTTAAGATTTTTAAATGTTATTAAGTATATGAATAAGTTTAAAATATCACAAATACAATTCGAAGCTAAAGATACACCATTAGAAAATGCATTTTTATTGGAAAAACTTTTTCAAAAAACTTTAAAATTTAAACCTGATTTAATTTGTACTCCTGAATGTAGTAATATTATAACTCATGATAAAAAGTATTTGTTAAATAATTCTACTTACCAATATAATTGTCCAATTATCAAAAATGCCAAAATTTTTGCTAAGCAAAATAAAGTTTTTATTAATATTGGCTCTTTATTACTTAAGTTAAAAGAAAATAAAAAGTTAGTTAATCGATCAATATTAATTGATAATAATGGAAAAATTAAATCTACCTATGATAAAATACATTTGTTTGATGTAAATATTAGTTCTAGAGAAACACATAGAGAATCTCATTTTTTTATTAAAGGCAAAAGAAAAATATTAAGTAAAATTAAAAATGTTAAAATAGGATTTACTATTTGTTATGATTTAAGGTTTCCTGATTTATATAGATATCTTGCTAAAAAAGGTGCTGAAATCATATTAATACCTGCTGCGTTCACTGTTCCTACAGGTCAAGCCCATTGGAATACTTTAGTAAGAGCAAGAGCTATCGAGAATTCTGTTTATGTTGTTGCTACAAACATGTGTGGTTCACATCATTCTGGTAGAAAAACTTATGGTAACTCTATTATATTTAATCCTTGGGGGATCAAATTAAATCATGCTTCATCAAAAACTAAGATTATTAATACGACTATTGATTTAAAAGAAATTAATAGAGTTAGAAAAAGAGTTCCATCAATTTATAATGATTAAATATAACGCTCTTATTAATGGAATTGGAACTAGTGTTAAAACGAAAAAATATTATGATGAATGGTCTAAAGATTATGATAAAGTTTTAAATCAATGGAATTATCATGCACCAAAATCTTCCTCTAAAATTCTAAAAAAATTCCTCAATAAAAATCCAAATGAAATATTAGATTTAGCATGTGGAACTGGTTTATTTGGTAAAGAATTAAAAAAAATTTATCCAAAATCATCTATTGATGGTGCAGATATTTCAACAAAATCTTTATCGCATGCTAAATTAAAGAAAATATACAAAAGGTTATTTGTTAGTGATTTTAACAAGAATTTTATTTTTAAGAAAAAATATAATCTAATTACATGCATTGGTTCACTCACGTATAATAACAGTCCTCAAAAATTATTACTAAAAGTTAATAATATAACTAAAAAATCAGGATTTTTTATATTTTCTCATAGAGTAGATTTATGGCAGAAACAAAATTTTGATAAAATTTTAAGTGATTTATCTAATAAATGGCAAAATATATTTATATCAAGAAAATTGCTATATTTGCCTAAAAACAAAGATTTTAATAATAAAATTAAAATTAAGATAGGATTATTAAAAAAGATTTAATAAACTTTTTTATAAATTTGTTTAAAAATAGAGAATCGGATATTATTCACTTGGTTTATCTTCTATCCTAAACCATTTTAAAAAAGAAGGGGTAAGACGCCGTTATCCCTTCTTTTTTTAATTATTAATTATAAATTTTTAATTTTGTTAAACTTTTGCATTTTCATCAATGTCTTATTACTAACATGATGCTCAATCCCTTCAGCATCGGCTGCAGCTACTTTTTGATCTAAACCAAGATTTATCAAAAAATTGTAAACTATGTTATGTCTTTTTTTTGATATACTTGCTATCTTTTGACCCTTAACTGTAAGAAATATAGACCTGTAAGGTTCTTTTTTTATAAAACCTTGTGAATGAAGTCTTTTAATCGTCTTATTAGCAGTGGCCTGGGCAATATCTAGAGCATTAGCTATATCAACAATACGAGCTTCTCCATTTCTATTTAATAATTCGGCTATGAGTTCAAGGTAATCCTCTGTATTCTCAGTTTTATGTGCATTTCTTACTTTTTTAAAAGACATGCTTTCTAATACCTTATTTTTTATATTTTTTCATTAAGAATAAATATAGCCATAGCTATAAATATTAGCTATATATGTATATTAATTGAGGAATTTATATGAATGCACTTTTTAATGCCATTAAAGATAGAGGTAATATTGCTCTAGCAAATGATGGCAGATTATTAAAAAAATCTTTTTTTGGATTAATAATTTTAGCCTGTGCTTTTCAACCTGGTGAATTTGGTATTATAATCAGAGAATCAATGACTGATGCCTATTTACAAGTTTCAGTTTTTGTAGGTTTTACATTATTTATTTTTATAGGCATAGATAGTTTAACAAAATTTGATATTGCCTCTTTTCTAATTAAAACTAAAAAAATTCATGTTCCAATTGCTGCTATTCTTGGTGCTCTACCAGGATGTGGTGGTGCAATTATTGTTGTTACACAATATATTCAAGGAAGAATAGGTTTTGGTTCTTTAGTAGCAGTTTTAACTGCAACAATGGGGGATGCTGCATTTTTAATATTGGCCATCGAACCAAGCACTGGTATTTTGATATTTGTTATTGGTGCTATAGTAGGAATTATAAGTGGTTATATTATAGATATTATCCATGGCTCTAATTATTTAATTAATCCTACTTCTAAAATCAAAATTTCTGAAAAATTAGATAAAACATTTGTTTCTAAATTTAATTTTATTTGGTTGGCTATTTTTTTACCAGGTTTCATAGTAGGAATTTTAGTTGCTTTTCAAATCAATATTTCTGAATATTTGATTATATCAGATAAAATAAGTTTATTACCAATAATTGGCTCAGCTGGCGCAATTTTATCAATTTTTATGTGGTCATTAAATCCTCTAAGTGATTTTCAATGCTCAACTGATAAATCAAGAGGTTTATTATCTAGAGTAGTTGATACAACAAATTTTGTTTCAACTTGGGTGATTTGTGGTTTTTTAGTTTTTGAAATTTTTATGTTTTTTTCCTCAATAGATTTAAAAGTTTTTTTTAATATTTGGCTCCCATTTGTTCCATTAATTGCAATTTTGTTTGGCTTTCTTCCTGGTTGTGGCCCTCAAGTTGTTGTTGCAACTTTTTATCTTAATGGATTTATACCTTTCTCAGCAGAAATCGGAAACGCAATTTCAAATGATGGAGATGCCCTTTTCCCAGCTATAGCGCTAGCTCCTAAAGCTGCAATAATTGCTACATTATATAGTGCCATACCAGCTATATTAGTTGCATATGGATATATGTATTTTTTTGAATAAAAGATCTAAAAATAAAGTTTTGTTATTCTATATTGATCTTGCCAGAAATTGTATTTGCTAACCCAATAGATTCTATTTTTAGTTGCATCTGAATATCAATAGAATTTCCTGATTTAATTAACCCTTTTTTGTCAGCTAAATTAATTTCATTTTCTAATATTCTTTGCGATGTAATTCCTACTTTTTTTAGAAATTTTCTAATTTCCATATTTAAATTATCTTCATTCATGATATGTCCTTTTTATATAATTCTAAATATTTTATTGTAATTTGCCAACTCATATTATGACTAAAAATAAAGATATATCATCTAAATCTAAACATAAAGAGGCATTAACAAAATTACGAATTAAAAAATTAGAAGAAAAAATGAAGATGAATTTAATAAAAAGAAAGAAAAATACTAAGAAGATAAAAAATGGATAAATTAATTATCCAAGGAGAATCTGATTTATTTGGTTCAATAGATATTCCTGGATCTAAAAATGCAACGCTTCCAATATTAGTAGCATCTTTACTGAGTGAAAAAAATTTAAATCTTACTAATATTCCAAAGCTGCAAGATGTAAAATCCATGATACTATTATTGAGAAGTTTTGGAGTAAAAATAAATGAAAATGATTCTAAGCTTACTTTGAACGCTAAAAATTTAAAAAATAATATTGCAGATTATGATTTAGTTAGAAAAATGAGAGCATCTATTTTAGTTTTGGGCCCTTTACTTGCTCGTTTCAAAAAAGCTAAGATTTCGTTACCAGGAGGATGCTCAATCGGTACTAGACCAATTGATATTCATTTAAATAGTTTGAATAAATTAGGTATTAATTTTGAAATTGAAAATGGTTTTATAAGTGGATTAGTTAAAAATGAATTAATTGGAAATATAATTGATTTACCATTTCCAAGTGTAGGGGCAACAGAAAATATAATGATGGCTGCAATTTTAGCAAAAGGAAAAACAATAATTAATAATGCAGCAAAAGAACCAGAGATAATAGATTTAGGTGACTGCCTTAATTCTATGGGTGCAAAAATTATTGGCCAGGGAACTAATACAATTAATATTGAAGGAGTGAATAGCTTACATGATTCAAGCTATGATATTATGTTTGATAGGATAGTTGCAGGTACATATGTTTTGGCTGGAGTTATGATTAATAAAAAATTTACTGTTAAAAATATTAAATCTAAATATTTAGAATCTTTAATTCAAACCCTAATAAAAATGAAAGCTAATTTAATGGTTAATGATAACGATATTACAATATTACCTTCAAAAAAAATAATAGGCATTAATATAGAAACAGCTCCTTATCCAGGTTTTCCAACTGATCTCCAAGCTCAAATAATGGCCTTAATGTGCATGGCAAATGGACCCTCTACAATTAAGGAAAAAATTTTTGAAAATAGATTCATGCATGTATCTGAATTGAACAGATTAGGCGCAAATATAAAAATTAAAAAAGATACAGCATATGTAGAAGGGAATAAGCAATTTAAAGGAGCTCAAGTAATGGCTAGTGATTTACGAGCAAGCGTTAGTTTAGTACTTGCAGGTCTTTGCGCAAAAGGGGAGACTACAGTTAACAGAGTATATCATTTAGATAGGGGATATGAAAAAATTGAGGAAACTCTTGGTATTTATGGACCTATCATAAGAAGAGAAAAATAAAATTTTTTATAGAAGTTTTTATATACAAGTATAAAACGAGCTAAATTTATTATGAAAAAAGATATTATTATAGCTGTACCGCGTGGTAGAATAATTGAAGAATCAAAAAAGATTTTAAATAAAACTTCTTTTGCTCCTGATCCTTTACTATTTGATTCCAAAACAAGAAAACTAACTTTTGAATCAAAAAAAAAGAATATTAAATATATTAAAGTTAGAGCTTTTGATGTTTGTACTTTTGTTGCTTTTGGTGCAGCTCAAATAGGTATAGCTGGAGATGACATTATTCAAGAGTTTGCTTATTCCGAAGTTTATGCACCTTTAAAATTAAATATAGGCCATTGCAGACTTTCTGTGGCAGCTCCTCTAAAACTTATTAACAAAGAGGATCCATCTACTTGGAGTAATATTCGAATAGCTACAAAATACCCAAATCTTTCTAAGAAATTTTTTGCCTCTAAAAGTATACAAGTAGAAACAATAAAACTTAATGGCTCAATGGAATTGGCTCCTTCTTTATCAATGTGTAGGAGAATTGTTGATTTAGTTTCTTCAGGTAAAACTTTAAAAGAAAATGGTTTAAAAGAAGTAGAAAAGATTATTGATGTTGAGTCTAAATTAATTATTAATAGATCAGCTTATAAAACTGAAACCAAAAAAATTGAGTCTATTATTAATGAAATAGAAAATATTATTTAATGAAATTTTTAAATATTAATAATAAACTATTTTATAAAGAACTTGATTCTATATTAAAAAAAAGATCACATAATAGTTCTACAAAAGTAGATAAAGAAGTACATCAAATAATAAAACAGGTAAAATCCCATGGAGATAAAGCATTATTTAAATATGCAAAAAAATTTGATAAATCATCTATTAATAAAAAAAATATATTATTATCTAAAGAAGTTTTACAATCTTATAAAAACAAAATAGATGACGACATATTAAAAGCTTTTAGAATTGCAATTCACAATATTACTAATTTTCATAAGAAACAAATGCCTAAAAGTTTCCAAATCAAAAAACATGGAGTTAAAACAAGCGCTAAATGGACTCCAATACAATCAGTAGGTCTTTATATTCCTGGGGGAATAGCTTCCTATCCTTCTTCATTAATTATGAATGTCATTCCTGCTAAAGTTTCTGGAGTCAAAAGAATAGTACTTATGACTCCTGCAAAATCAAATAAGATTAATCCATATGTACTAGCTTTAATTGATGAATTGAAATTAAATGAAGTTTATCAAATCGGTGGAGCTCATTCTATTGCTGCTTTAGCATTTGGCACAGAAAGCATAAAATCGGTTAATAAAATATTTGGGCCTGGAAATGCTTATGTAGCTAGTGCCAAAAAACAAGTTTTTGGAGATGTTGGCATTGATTTAATTGCAGGCCCTTCTGAAATTGTTGTAGTTGCAGATTCTAAAAATGATCCAAAATGGGTTGCATCAGATTTAATTGCTCAAGCAGAACATGATGAAAAAGCTCAATCAATATTAATAACTGATAATAAGAATTTCGCAAACAAGGTATTGTCTTCAATTAAGGATTTAATTACTAATTTGCCAAAAAAGAATACTATTAAAAAAAGTCTTGATACATATGGATTAATAATTTTAGTAGATGATTTTAAAAATTGTCATAATATAATTAACAATATTGCTCCTGAACATTTACATCTTCAAAATAAAGATCGAAATAAAATTTATAAGAAAGTAATTAATGCTGGAGCTATTTTCTTAGGTAAATATTCATCAGAAGTTTTTGGTGATTATATTGTTGGAACAAATCATATTTTACCTACATCAGGAGCGGCTAAGTTTTCTTCAGGCCTTGGTGTTTTGGATTTTATGAAAAGAACTTCAATAGTTGAGATGAATTTTTCTGGCTACCAAAAATATGCTTCTAAAGTTGCTAAGATGGCAAATATTGAAAACCTTGAAGGTCATAAATTATCTGTAAAAATTAGACAAAATGATAAAAAATAAATATATAGATATTTTAATATTTATGGAGTTTTAATGCCAAAAGAAGGATCAATTGAGTTTCAAGGAGTAGTATTAGAGTTACTTCCAAATGCGATGTTTAAAGTAAAACTACAAAATGATCATGAAATATTAGCTCACTCATCTGGAAAAATGAGAAAAAATAGAATTAGAGTATTAGCCGGAGATAAAGTGACTGTTGAAATGACGCCATATGATCTTACAAAAGGCCGAATAACGTTTAGATGGAAGTAAAAAAAAATAAAATTACTAAGCCTAAGAAACACTCTAAAATAGCCAAATGTCCAATTTGTAAAAATAAATCTATCATTGAATTTTCACCCTTTTGTTCAAAAAAATGTAGTGATTTGGATTTAATGAAATGGCTTTCTGATGAAAATTATATAAATTTAAATGAATAAATAATCTTAAATTCTAAAAATATAATTGAATAAGTTAAAAAAACAATTTATCACGAGTTTTTTTGCCCAGATAGCTCAGTTGGTAGAGCAAAGGACTGAAAATCCTTGTGTCCGTGGTTCAATTCCACGTCTGGGCACCATCTTTTTTTACATGAGTATAAGTTCTTATTGTAATAGTATTATATGGAAAAAAAAATATTAGTATTTTCTAACGGCGAAAAAATAGGTGATGGAATTATAAAATTACCTCTTTTATATGAAATAAAAAAAAGACTACCTGAATATAAATTAGTGTGGGTTACCAATAAAGGTTCAACAGCTTATAGAGATAAATTAAAATTTATAGCTGAACAATATATAGATGAAATAATTGAGAAAGCAGATTTAAGCCCCTTTTTTTGGATGAAGGTATCTAAAAATTATGATTTTGAAAATAGTTTTTATGAATATATTTTAGATACTCAAAAATCTTTTTATAGAACGATTGCCTTAAAAAGAATTAAAAATAGACAATTTATTTCTGCTACAGCTAATAGTTTATTTTCATCTATAAAATTTATTAAAAAAAATAAAAGAAGATATTATTTAGATGATTTATTTGATCTTTTAGATTTAATTAAGAAGTCCAAAATAGAAGAAAATTTTAAGATTAAGATACCTGATGATCTAGATTTAAATTTAAAAAAATTTTTTAAGAAAGATCAAAAATATTTTGGAATTGCTCCTGGGGCAGGAGAGAAAAATAAAATATGGCCTTTAATGAATTTTATTAATGTAGGAAAATATTTCTTAGATAAAAATTATAAAGCTGTCTTATTTCTAGGACCTGAAGAAAAGCATTTAAGAGAAAAAATTCTTCATGAATTTCCAGAAGCAATAATTCCTGAAGAATTAATTTCAAATTTTTCTAATATTGAAACTGTTATTGCTTCAACTAAATATCTTAAGTTTGCATTATGTAATGATAGTGGCATTAGTCATATGCTTTCAACTAGTTATTGTCCTCTAATCAAATTATTTGGCCCAAAAGAATCTTTAAAATTTACTCCATCCAATATTAATATACATACTATTTCTGCTTCTAAATTTAGCAAAAACAACAAGATAGATTCTATTCCTGCTGAATATGTAATAGATAAGATTAATAAACTCCTCGAATAACCTCATATTGAATTGGACAACATAAAATTCGATCTTTAAACATGGCTACAAATTATGTTTAAGTTTGAAAAGTTAGTTTTTGGAGATTTAGGCTGGGGAGACGAATTTCTTTTAGCAATGCTAATGACTTTAGTTGTTAGTGTTTTATCCATGGGACTAGGTATATTTATTGCTATTTTTACTGCCTGGGCAAAATTAACTTATTCAAGAACTCTTAAATTTATTGCTAGTTTTTATACTACAGTAATTCGTGGAATACCTGAACTTCTAGTTATCTATCTTATTTTTTTTGGAGGTAGTTCATTAGTTATGAAAATAGCTAAAGTTTTTGGATATGATGGTTATTTAGAACTTAATGCGATCACTATCAGTGTTATTGCTATAGGTATTATTTCTGCAACTTATTCCAGTGAAGTACTGAGAGCTGCTTTTTTATCTATCCCAAAAGGTCAAACAGAAGCAGCTAAATCTCTTGGTCTTTCAAAGTTGCAAATTTTTTATAAAATTCTTACTCCACAAATTTTAAGACATGCAATTCCTGGCTTAGGCAATGTTTGGCAAGTAACCTTAAAAGATACTTCTTTAATATCTGTTACAGGCTTAGTAGAAATAATGAGGCAGACGCGAATAGCTTCAAATGTTGAGCATTCTCCTTTAACTTTTTTAATAACTGCTGCTTTTCTATATTTATTTCTAACAACTTTTTCTTCTAAATTTTTTAATTTCTTAGAACGAAAAACAAACAAAGGTTATGCATAAATGTTTTTTAATATCTCATCCTACATAACTGAAACATTAATTTATAAAAATTTTATATTAATATTTAGTGCATTAGATGAAACTTTATTATTGCTTTTGATTTCTTTACCATTAGGTTTTGTTCTTTCATTAATTTTTGCTTTAGGAAGAATATCTAAAAATACTTTAATTTCAAGGGCAGTAGCCAGTTATATTTTTACAATTAGAGGAACTCCATTACTTGTACAAATTTATTTAATTTATTTCGGTTTAGGTTCTGTAAAAGCAATAAGGGAAAGTATTTTATGGGTATTATTGAAAGAACCTTTTTGGTGCGGTGTTTTAGCTTTAACTATTAATACTGTTGCATACGGTGCTGAAATTTTTAGAGGTGGAATACAATCGGTAACAAAAGGACAAATTGAATCTGGTCAAGCATTAGGTTTTTCAAAAATAAAATTATATAGGCGAATAGTCTTTCCAATTGCTTTAAGGCAAGTACTTCCTACTTATGGTAATGAATTAATTCTTATGGTTAAAGCAACTTCTTTAGTGAGTTTAACAACTTATATGGAGATGACAGGTATTGCGAGAAAAATTATGGCCAAAACATTTGCTCCTGTTGAAGCATTTGTTGCCGCAGGTATACTTTATTTATTTTTAAATTTTTTAATGGTTCAACTAGTTAAATACTTAGAATGGAAATATAATCCACATCTCAGATTAAATAATTAATTATTAAAATTAAATTATATATCCAATATCATCAATTACACTTTTTAAATATGAGTAACCTTTTTTAGCATATATATATGGATTGGCTTTATCTGGATCTTGTTCTGCTTCAATAACTAGCCATTTATTATATTTATTTTGATATAAAATTTTAAGTAAAGGCAAATAATCAATACATCCATCTCCAGGAACTGTAAAAACACCTTTTAAAAAAGAATCTCTAAAACTTAAGTTATTTGATAAGGAATTTTCTAAAATATTTTTTCTAATATCCTTACAATGCACATGATTGATACGAGATATGTATTTTTTTAAAATATTTTCATAATTTGCTTCTGCAAATAGTAAGTGACCAGTATCATAGAGAAGAAAAGTTTTATCATTTGTTTCATTGATGAATCTATCTACATCTTCTTCAGTTTGAATAATTGTACCCATATGTTCGTGATAAGACATTGGCAAACCTATATCAAATAACCTATTTGAAATTTCTGATATCTTTTTACCATATGATGTCCATTCACTATCTTCTAATTTTGGTCTAGATTTTAAAGGTATATCTCCCAAGCTTTGAATTGAGTCAGATACGTCAGCAAAAACAAAGACATCAGATTTAACAAATTTAAGAAGATCTATATGATCTTTCATAGCAGACCATTCTTCTTCTACAGATCTTTTTCTTAGTAATGAACCATACCATCCTCCAGGCATTTTTAATTGATATTTATTTAATAAAAACTTTATTATACCGGGATTACGTGGAAATTTCCCCCCAAGTTCAATTCCACTAAATCCAGATTTAGAAGCTTCTTCTAGACAAGTTTCTATTGGAGTATCTCCCCCAAGTTCTGGCATATCATCATTGCTCCAGGCTATTGGAGCTATTCCTAAATTAATTTTCATAATTTTTTATATTATTATAATTATTTATATATTTCATTATTTAAAAGTATAATTTAAATGAATAAATAATGAAAGTTTTAATAGTTGATGGAAACGAAAAATCTGCATCTGATCGCTATACTGAGCTTGGTATGCTTACGCAGTATGAAGTATACAAAAAAGTTTTAGAGAATATTGCGGATATAGAATTAGACATAATAGTTATTCATCCTGCAAATTTTAATGATTTTTTACCTAAAGGAATAAATTTGGACGATTTTGATGGCATAGTTTGGACAGGTAGTGTGCTTAATATATATGATTACGGCCCTTCAATAGAACGTCAAATTGATTTAGCAAAAAATCTTTTTACTAAAGAAAACAAAATATTTGGGAGTTGTTGGGGTTTGCAAGTATTAGCAACTGCTGCTGGCGGATCTGTTAGAAAGAATCCTAAAGGATTAGAGGCAGTGATTGCTAAAAACATCACTTTAAATGAAAAAGGAAACAATCACCCAATGTATAAAGGAAAACCAAAAGTTTTTGATTCTTTTTGTTGGCATTATGATGAAATAGAAAAGTTGCCTAATGAAACTATAGTATTGTCTTCTAACGATCAGAGTAACGTGCAATCTATTTCTTTTTCAAAAAATCAATCTAAAGTATGGGCAGTTCAATACCATCCTGAATTTAATCCTCATTGGATGTCAGGGTTAATGGATCAGAGAAAAAAATTATTATTAGATAATAATATTTTTTCTACTGAAGAAGAATATGAAAAATTATATTCTTTTTTTACAAATATATTTCAGAATCATAAACTTAAGAATGAATTATCAATATCTGATACTTTAATTGTTGATGACATTCACACCATTGAACTTAAAAATTGGCTAGAATATCTTAAGAGTGAAATTTAATTAATAATTTTGTAGCTTCTTGCCATTTAAAAAATTGTTTTTTTATAATTGATTTATCTATTTTTGAATTATAAACTTTTTTTCTGTTCCAAAGTTTAGAAATTTCATCTAAATTTTTTATTAGGCCACTATGTATCCCAGATAAATATGCTACTCCAAGAGAAGTAGTTTCAGTATTATTTGGTTTAATAATTTTTATTTGTAAAATGTTGCATAAACTCTGAATAAAACTATCATTTTTTGTCATTCCTCCATCTACTCTCATTTCTTTAATCTTAATTTTTGAATCTTTTTCCATGCAATGAACTAATTCCAATGTTTGAAAACCTAAGCTGTCTAAGATTGATTTAACTATTTCATTTCTTGATGTATTTCTTGTTAATCCAAAAAAAGCACCTCTAACTTGTGGTTGCCAATGAGGAGCACCTAATCCAGTTAGCGCTGGTATAGAAATTACATTTTCATCTTTATTTGAATTTGAGTATAGTTTATCCGTATCTTTAGAATCTTTAAACATTAATAATTTATCTCTTAACCATTGTATGGAAGAGCCAGCAACAAATATACTACCTTCATAACAATACATTTTTTTATTTCCTATTTTATATGCTACACTAGTTAATAGTTTGTTTTTTGATATCTTAAATTTATTACCAATATTCATTAATAAAAAACAACCAGTTCCATATGTACTTTTGGCTTTTCCTAAAGTAAAACATGTATGACCTATAGCTGATGCTTGCTGATCTCCTGCCATGCCTCCAATATTGATGGGTGATCCAAAAATTTTTGTATAACCAAAATCAAATACATTTGGTTTAACTTCAGGTAAAATTTTATGAGGGATTTCAAGAAGTTTTAGTAGTGATTTAGACCATTCTTCTTTATTTGAATCATAAAGCATCGTTCTAGAAGCATTTGTAATATCAGTGAAATGAGATTTTTTTTCTGTCAAATTCCATAACAGCCAAGTATCAATTGTGCCAAATAAAAGTCTATTTTCTTTTAGTAATTTTTTTGTTTTTTTAACATTGTTTAAAAGCCATTTAATTTTCGTTGCGGAGAAATATGGATCAATTACTAATCCAGTAATTTTTTGAATTTTAGAAGCTAGTTTCTTATTTATCAATTTTTCGCAAATGGATATAGTTCTTCTATCTTGCCATACAATTGCTTTATATACTGGTTTTCCTGATAGTTTATCCCATAGAACTGTTGTTTCTCGTTGATTAGCTATGCCTATTGAAAGAATTTCTGAGCATTTAATATCATTTTTCTTTATTAATTTTTTTATTAAAAATTTAACATCTTTAAATATTTCTATAGGGTCATGTTCTACCCAGCCATTTTTAGGAAAGAATTGTTTAAATTCTTTTTGTAAAGTATCAATAACATGAAAATTTTTATTATATAATACAACCTTGGTACTAGTAGTTCCTTGATCTATAGAAACTATAAATTTTTTCATAAAAAATTATATATCAAGGTTATTCATAAAGTTAGCATTTTCTTGAATAAAATTAAATCTTTTCTCTGCTTTTTTCCCCATTAAGTCTTCAAAAAGCTTTTCAGTTTGTTTAGTATATTTAATACCATCAGCTAATTTTAATTGTATTAAAGATCTTTTTTCAGGATCCATCGTTGTATCTTTTAATTGATTTGCTGGCATCTCTCCAAGTCCTTTAAAACGTGTAAGTTGTGGCGATCCTTTATTATCATTAAGAATTTTGTCCTTATCCTTTTCATTGTATGCAAAAAAATTCTCTTGGTTATAAGAAATTTTATATAATGGAGGCATTGCTAAATAAAGTTTTCCTTCTTCAATAATTTTTCTCATATATTTATAAAAAAAAGTAATTAATAAAGTAGCTATATGAGATCCATCAACATCTGCATCAGTCATCAAAATAATTTTTTCATATCTTAATTTAGATAATTGAAAGTTTTTTCCTAGTCCACAACCAAGAGAGTGAACAAGATTTTGAATTTCATTATTATCTGCAATTTTTGATAATGAAACACTATAAACATTTAAAATTTTTCCTTTAAGAGGAAGAATGGCCTGAGTAGATCTGAATCTTGCTTGTTTTGCTGAACCTCCAGCACTATCTCCTTCAACTATAAAGAGTTCAGTATTCTCTATTGTGTTACTTGTACAATCTACTAATTTACCAGGTAACCTATTTTTTTCTTTTATAGATTTTCTATCTAATTTCTTTATCTTTGATAAATCTGTTCTTAATAAAGCTCGTTCAATTAGTATTTCTATAAGCTTTAAAGATTCTCTTTTATTACTATTTAACCATAATAAAATTTGGTTTTGTAATAACTCCTCTAATTGTTTTTGTAATTTAGGCATTGTAATTCTTTTTTTTGTTTGTCCTTCAAAACTTGGAGAATTAATAAAAATAGAAATTAAGGTATCAGTATAGTCAAATATGTCATTGATATTTATATTTTGATATTTAGTTAATTGATTTTTATGACTAAAAATTTTAATTGCTTTCATAAAAGAATTTTTAAGCGCATTTTCGTGTGAACCACCATCTGGTGTTTCAATGGTGTTACAAAAGGACATTAAGGAAGATTGTTCTAATTCATTAAAAGATATATAAATTTCACATTTTTCATTGGAATTAAATGTTAAAGAGACATAAAAATCTTTATTTGTGATTTTTTTTCTTTGCTGAAAATTAGATTGCATAAAATCTGCAATTCCTTTTACGTATAAAAACTCTTCTTTATCTGGTGTTTTATCTTTGATTAATTCTTTGTTTATATTAAAATTAATTTTAGTATCTTTTACTAAAACAGCTTTCATTTTAATAAAGGAGTAAAGTTTTTTAGGAGAAAATAATATACTTTCAAAAATTTCTTTATCTGGAATAAACTTAATCTCAGTACCTTTAAGATTTTTATTACATTTTTCTATTTTTACTTTTGTTTTTGCCTTACCCTTAGAATACGTTTGAGAATATAATTTAGATTTGTTGTAAATCTTAATTTCAAGTTTTTCACTAAGTGCATTTACAACTGATATACCAACTCCATGAAGCCCCCCAGAAGTTTTGTAAGCATTATTTGTAAACTTTCCCCCTGAATGGAGAGTTGTTAGAACAATCTCAAACGCTCTTTTATTTTTGAATTTAGGATGAAAATCTACAGGAATTCCTCTTCCATCATCCTTGATAGTAATTGAATTATCTAAATTATATTTAAAATCAATTTTTTTAGCATATCCAGCAACTACTTCATCTATTGAATTATCTAAAATTTCATTAACAAGATGATGCAGTCCATCAATATTAGTATTTCCTATATACATCCCAGGTCTTTTGCGAACTGGAAGTAAGCCTTCTAGTACCTCAATATCTTTTGCACCATAGGTTTTCTTTTTAGCCATAAATATTAATTATTTAGCAAAATTATTAGATATTTGACATAAAAAAAACCGCTGTGATACACTCAAAGCGGTTTTTGAAAAAAAAAATTAATTATGCGTCGTAATATAAATGAAATTCATATGGATGCGGTCTAAGATCCATT